>Ga0209499_1000476_pt1 | contig 29531 bp, 25 predicted proteins | sample C_130208_EF_Meta_FD_187306 | JGI IMG/M metagenome (GOLD analysis project Ga0209499, IMG submission 187306) | Freshwater microbial communities from Lake Croche, Canada to study carbon cycling - C_130208_EF_MetaG (SPAdes) (version 2) | ecosystem: Environmental > Aquatic > Freshwater > Lake... | reverse complement strand
ACAACAACTATTTTATTAAATTTTTAATAAAATAATTTTAACTTTCGCATACATCGCAGATTTCTTTAAATTTCTTCTCTAGTGCTTCAAAGTCATAACTAACACGTTGATTATCATATGTAATATGTTCTTGTTTACCGTGTAAATGTTTATTATCATCAATATATTTTCTAAAATATTCTTTATTTTTTAGAAAATTATCTTTCATTACTTGAAGAAATGGTTTTGCATATTCTGGGGTTTGTACAATGTTATGATATACATTGAAATTTAGATTTTGATAATAAATCATTCGTCTATAAATTGCATTATAAGGATGACTCGATTGAAATCCTGGTTCATTAGTAATTGGTTCATTATGAAATAAATGTGTTCGTACAGCTTCAATAACAGAACTAATATGTTGTGCAGGAGCCCAAGTACTTTCACTCCAAGTACCTAAAATAGAAAGACATACTTTACCACTTGTAATTTGATACAGATTTGGATTAAATCGAGTTTTACCATCATTAGTTAAAAATTTCCATTTTGGTGGTCCTACTGGATAATTATCGGGAAATTCATTATGGAAAAAATAAAAGCCACCAAAATATGGACAATCTTCATTACCCATAATCATTGCGTGTCCAGAAAGAATATTACTTTTATCACTTTCATAAAAGTAGTAATCTTCGCCATTCCATTTTGTTTTAATATTTTTTGAAAGAAATTCAACATCTTTTATAACACGTTTCATTAACGGTGGCATACATATATTAATTATATTAATAATCTTTAATATTCAATTTTTTTATTTTTTGCTTATTAATCTTTTTAAAGATAGATATTTGTTCTTATATTTCATATATTTACTTACATAAGGATCAAAATGTTTTACAATACGATTTAGAAATAAATTAGTTTTAGGAATAGTATCAAGATTAAAAGTATCTTCAAAAAAAGAAATAATAATTTGTTCTACTCTATTATTATCTATAAAATTCGCATCACCTCTCATTTTTGGGTCTAATGATAAAACATATTCTTTATTTTTTTCAAGCATTAAATCAATAATTTTAAAAGTGAAAATATAATTTTCTAATGTTAATCCTTCATATATTTTTTTAGGTGATTCTAAAATATCTCTAATAAAAGTTACTAAATATTCTTTGAATTTCTTTTTATCAACGAAAAAAGAACAATGTATATATAAAACTGATTTGAAAGTATATTTTAATAAAAATGCAAAGAATCTTATAAATTGTGTTTGTTGTTCTGAATCTCTATCAAAATTATTTAAATCTATAGAATCTAAAAATTTCATTATAAAATTACTATTTTTTGTAAATAAAAATTTTTGATTTTCTTCTTTTCTAAAAAATAATATTAGCAAATCTACTTTATACTTGTTCATTTGAATCATAGTACAAAAATTTTCTATTGGTATTTTTTCATTTGCAAATAAATCTATAGCAAGAGGAAAATATATTTTCATATTAAAAGTATAAGATTCATCTAATTCTTCTGGATTACTAATAACAAATTGATGATCTACTAATTTTATATGATTAAAATATTTTGCTTTAAAATCATTATAAGTTTCATCACAAACACTTTTATGTAAATCAGTACAATTATATTTAAAATCAATTAGGAATATTTTTGTAATATGAAATTGATCTAAATATTTTTTGAAATATTTAATTAATAATAAAAGTTTACAATCACTAATTTTATATTGATTAAAATAATGAATAAATAAGTTTACTTTTTCTGTATCACTTTTTAAAACATCTATTACCTCAATTACTAAATTAATTATATTTTGTTCTTCATCTCCAACTGAAACATATGATGGTTCTAAAAATTTTAAAGAACAGTTATATAATAATATCATTTTTCCACTATCACTTTTTACAAATTTTAAATCTTGTCCATTACTAGACATATGATTTATAAATAAGTCATACATTTTTTTATTGTAAATATGAACTAAAATATTAGTATCTAATGACCATTTATTTTGTTTAATATTATCTAAATTATTAAAAATATTATAATCTTTTTGATAGTTAAATGAATCATTAGGAAAATCAACATTTTTTGATAATAAAAATTTAATTAAATCATAATTATTTGCTTTTATTCCTATAAAATATATTGATGGATAAACAATTTTATATTCAAATAAAGATTTGTCTAATGAATTTAGAAACTCGTAATTTAAGTTAGATGCTACTTTTAAACGAGCTATAACATATATATTACGTAAAACTATATTGTCAATATAAGTTTTTATTGATAATTTATTAAATATTGAGTTATCTTTTGTTAAATATTTAAACAATTCTAAATTTAAAATATAAGCTAAATTATTTTTTATTGAATTAATATTAATAAATTCTTCTATTTGTATATATTGATTTTTATCCAATCTATTTAAAAATATTTGTAATATAACATTATTAATTATTTTTTCGCCAGTTAATTTATTTATTTTTAAGGTTCCATTTTTAAAATATATAGGTAGCATTTCTTTTATTTTTTTTATTGAATCAGGTTTACTTAAAATAGATTTAAAATATATTAACCATTTAATTTTATCAATAATTACAAAATTATTAAAAATATAATCAAGAACTTTTCCCTTATTGAGAGTTCTAAAAAGACTTATAAGTTTTCTTGGAATATGATAATTTTCAGTAAGTTCTTTTAATATACTAAAAAATTTAATTATATCTTCATCAGGTATATTTCTAAATGTAATTTCTGAATAAATATATTCATTTTTTGTAATTGCTACAAAAATTGATTCTAATATATTCCATCCTGATGAACTAAATTTATCATCATAAAATGTACCAAGTCCACTTACAATTGTTTTAATTTTATCATTTGATTTTGAAAGTATTGTTGGAAAAGAATGACCTGTTGCTAATGAAAATTTTACATCAGATATCATAACATTTATTATATCTCCATTATAAAAAGATTCTTTAGAAGCTATACCACCAATAATTTGATAATTTGATAATATTTGGGAAATATTTGGATTTTTAAATTTTTCAATTATTTTTTGTAAAGTATTTTCATCAACACCAGTTCTTTCTAATGTTCTTAATTCTAATTCACCATTTAAATTTAATAAATAAGATGCAGCTCTACATAAATTAAAATATGTTAATCTATATTCAATACCGCGGTCAAAATTGTATGTTGCATAATTTTTAGAAGCTCTTTTATATATTTGAATTTGTGGTGAATCATCCCAAGGAGATACAATTCCATATTTGATATGTTCAATTATATCATAATAATTTATTAAACCATCTTTAGTATCTAAATCTTTTATATTTTTATATGAACTAAATAAATCTTTTAATGGTTGTAATGTTGAATCTGGTAAATAAGAAGATTGTAATTGTTTTGTTTTTTTGTCATATATTAAAACCATTAAAAAATTTAATAATGTGATTTCACCACAATAAGGAATACTAAAATTTGTTTGACCTGTTTCTGGATTAATTGCAGTTCTATAAACGTGTCGATTATTATATTTAATTTCAGTATAATCTTGTAAAAGTGAAGAACTGTTTAATAAACTATTATAAAAATTAGTAACTGTATCCGATACCGTATGTGCATTAGAAAAATCTTTTTCTAACAATTCACCAAATTCTGATTGTATATTTGTTAATTTTTTTATCAAAGGGTTATCTTCTAATTGTTTAAAAAATATATACCATACGAGAGTAATTATAAACTTATTATCAGTAGTTAAAATCATAACTTTTTTTATATCATATAATTCTTCTAAAAAATTGATGTAAAATGCTAACTCAAGTTGGTCTTCATCTAATTTTATAAATTGATTTAATCTTTTTATATTATCAAAAAATCTTTCTTCATTTGGCCATGATTTATCAGGATCCATAGATATTCTATATAAACTATTTAATTTAAGAAAATTATATGCATATATTAACTTCTTTCTACAATTAGCGTTATCAAATTTTAACCAACTAACCATATTATTCATAATTACGTATAAAATTTGTGCATCTATTTTGTCTAATGATGCTTCAATTAATTTAATATATTTATATAATGTATGATAACTGTTATCAGTTCTTATTTTTTGTTTTTTATTTAATGATTCTAATGTACGAAGGAAAGCATATATTTTATTTTCATAAATAGGAATATTCTTTGTAAATAATAATGTGAATTCATCTATTTCATCTGTTGATAAAACTGGTAAATTAAGATCTACTAATTTTAATTCATCATTTATTTCATTAAAAGATACACCATTATAAAGATTGAAATAAACTCTAAAAGAATTGGCTATAGTAAAACATTGTAAACTATTAACATCATAATGATAATGAAATTGTCTAAAACCAACAGTTTCAGCACCTCTATGCCAAGAACCAAAATGACCTAACCACTTATCAAATGTTTTTCCTAAAAATTTCGAATAAAAATTTATTATTTGTAAAAAATTAGGTTCCGTTAATATTTTACTTTCTATAAGTTTATTTGCAAATGTTCTGCCTGTAAAATTAATATATCCATTATTTTTATAAATAATATTTTTATCTGTATTTAGTACTTGTAATTTTACTTTTGTTTTTAATATAAACTTTAAACTAAAATCTGGCATTAATTCATAAATATTTGTATCACCATCCCAAGTTGTAAAATTTTTATATATTTCATAATATTTATTTTTTTTTGAATCGAATTCTAATATTAAATATTTACTAGTTGAAGTATCCCCTTTCAAAAAAGAAAATATATCACCATCAGAATTTTGGTAAATTGGAACTATATTATTAAAAACTTTTTGATATTCTTCATTTAAAACTAATCTATTTTTTCTTTGTTGTTCTTCTGAATATGTGGTATATAATTTTTTCAAATCTTTATCTTCTATTTTTGTTGAATCAAATGAATAACCTGTTCTTTTAGCAGCAAAAGGATTTTTGGAACGAGATAATTTGAATCTTTCTTCATCTTCTATTTTTTTATCACTAATTTCTTTCAAATAAGATTCTATTGTACTTTTTTGTAGATTTAAATGTCTTATTTCTTTTAAATTTGTTTCTAATGATTTTCTTTTATTTTTTTTTATTTTTACTATTTCTGTATCATTTTTATCTATAAACTTTTTTAAATCTGCCATTTTAGTTTCTTCTTCACTTGTTTTCCCTTTTTTTGTTATTAACAAACTAAATTCTTTTTTATTTTTCTCGAGTAAAATTTCATCAGGAGTATCTGGATTAGCAGATAAAAAATCATTAATTTCTGTATTTTTATGTTCTAATTCGCGTATTGTTTCATCTATTTTTGATTTGATGTTAGTTAAAATAAGTTCATTATTTAATGTAATTTTTAATTTTTCTTTAAAAATATATTCAGAATTATCAAATGTTACACTTGAAATTTCTTCATGTATTTTTGCAGTAACACTGTCATTACCAATAACTGGTTCTTTATTAATAAAACCACCTTTAAATATTTTTATTTTTTCCATTATATTATATTATATTATATTTTTTAATATAATATATTATTACTTGTTTATTCAAAAAATTTTTGTTTGAGTTGTAAATATTTCATCTTATATTTCAAATATTTTTTTTCATATAATTCAGCTAAATAATCTTCTTTTGCATTCAAGCCAAGATTTTCAGCTAATTGATCAGGTGTAATAACAATTTTATCAGATAATTTACGCAAATCTAATTCTGTATCATAGAAATATTGAAAAAATAATGATTCGTAAATAGTAGTTTTAATATATTTATCAGGATTTTCAAAATCTCCAAATTCCTCAGCCATTGATGGGTCTTCTTTAATCCATTTTCTAAAATTTTCTATTTGTTCTTCCATATATTTTTTATTTTGTTCGTCGATAAATTTTTGTAATATAGGTTTCAATAAATCACCATCTAATATATTTGTTTTATTATTTTTAACAAATTTAAAAATTTTATATGGATCTATTTTTATTTTATTCCATTCGCTAAGTGTATTTAATGAAACAATTAATTGCATAATATCATGTACTTGATTAAAGTAAGGTTTATCATAATGAATGCCTTCAGTACCTCTAATACTTTTAAATTCTAATGTACCTATATTAAATTGAGAATAATCAAAATCAATTAGTAAAGGATTATCTTTTAAAGTTATTATAACATTACTAATTTTTAAATCACCGTGTCTAAATTTTATAAATTCCAATAAATATAAATCAGAATATATAGAGAAAATATATTTTTTAATAATATTACTTCTAATTTCATTCTTGATTTTTACTTCCAATAAATATTTAAAATAATTTTCTATTGTTTGTTCTCCTTTTTCCATTATCATAAAAAAAGTAAATTTTCCTAAACTTATATCACTATTTAAAACACAATAATATGGAATTGGAATAAACTTTATCTTAATATTATTTCTTTTTATCAATATATGTAAAATAATATGTTTCATATTAGAATATAATATTTTAAATATATCTTCAATATATTGATTAACTTTCTCTTCTCCATCTTCATTAATTAAATATTCTGTACGTTTTTCTCTTACAACAACTTCATCATTTGTTTTTTCATTAAGATATAAAGATGTAGCATTATAACTCCCTCCTTGTATTTTTTTGATAAAAGTAAATTGATTTTCACCAATTTTAAAATCTTTTTTATTATCTAAATATTCAAATTTCATAAAATTATCGGATAGTAGTTTTTCAGAAGTAATTATTTTTTTAAATTCTGCTAACATATTTTCATAAGAATCAATTTTCATTTTAATTCCATATTTTGGTAATTCTATATCTATAATTCCCATTTAATTAAGTTGATATAACATTTTTAATTTTAAATATTTCATTTTATATTTCAAGTATTTTTGTTCATATGTTTCTACCATATAATCTTTAGGATCAATACCAATGTTTTCAGCTAATTGTTCAGGTGTAATAGCAATTAAATTCGGTTTTTCTTTTAATATATCAGATTCAAAAAGGTCATATAAACTAAAATCAGAATTATTATAAAAAGCTGCATATAAATTTGGTGAATATTCATTTACTTTAGGGTTAGGAAACATTACACTTAATTTTTTTTTCATTAAAATACCATCTAATATATTCATTTTTTTATTTTTTATAAATTCAAAAACTGTATATGGATCTATATCTCTTGGTTTTTTAGTATGAATAAAATTAATGGAAGTTAATAATTGCATTATATCATGAACTTGATTATAATAAGATTCTTTATAATATGGATTATATTTAGGATTAATATCATCTAAATTTTCAAATTTAATAGGACCTTTATTAGGATCATTTATAATAAATTGTGAAAATCCAAAATCTATTAGTAACGGATTTAATTTTTTAGACATTACAATATTATTAACTTTTAAATCCCCGTGTCTAAATTTTATAAAATCTAATTGACATAAATCTTTATAAACTGAATAAAATATTTTTCTTATTAATCTCATATCTGTATTAGATTCTAAATATTTTTCCAATGTTAATTCCCCTTTTTCCATAATCATTATAAATTCAAAATAACCTAATCCAGTAGCTACATCTGATAAAAAATAATATGGTTTTGGTATAAATTTACAATTACCTATATAATGTCTAATTAATATATAAAGTATAATATGCTTTAAATTTTCATAAAAAGTTTTGAATAAATTTTCAATTTCATCATGATATTTTATTGAATACCGCCCTGAAAATCTGACTATAACATTTTCATTTTTCTCAACATCTAAATAAGTAGAAACTGAATTAAAAGTACCTGAAGCTAAATGTGATATAAATTTATATTTCTTATTTTTTGTATCATTTCTTAATTCAAAATCTTTAGGAGATGCGAAATCATATTCAAATTTATAAAATGTATTTATTAATGGTTTTTTTAAACTTATTAATTTCGTAAATTCAGCTAACATATTATTATATGTATCTAATTTTATGTTAATACCATATTTTGGTAATTCTGTATTTAATATATCCATTAATTAATAATATAAAATAATATATATGACAGAAATAATAGGTCAAACTTTTTTTCTTAATACTTATGATAATATTGATGAAAAAACTATAACTAAAGAACAAATAGAAACTTATAAAAGTATTGATAATAAAATTATAGAGAATTTAACTATTATTATAAAAAAATATGGAAATAAAATAGAGAAATATTTATTAGAAAAAAATAGTAAAAAAATAATTAATATAGATACATCATTAACATATTTTTCTAGTGTTAAAAAATATGAAGATTATGATAATAATTTTTTTATAAATAAAGAATGGTGTTGGATGAGTCATATATTTGATCAATCATTATTACATTTATTTGATACTGTAAAATTATATCAATGTACAGATAATAAAAAAATATGGCCATTAATTTGTAGATTTAATGTTAAATCTTGTAGAATTATAAAATCAGAAAAAAATAATAATAATATTTTTGATGATATATTAGAAAAAGAAATATTAGATAAAATCAAAACTTTCTTACCAGATTTTGAATTAAGTTATAATAAATATATATTAAATGTTTTGGAAATAATTAATAAATTTTTATCAGAAGATAATAAAATTTATGGATATACTAATGACGATGATCAAGCTGAAACTGCATTAATTAATTTTAAAAATATTATTGTTAAAGATAGTATAAACATATCACATATTAAAAAATATAAAGTTAATTCATCTGGTAACGAATATATATTTCCTCTTTTAAAAAGCGAATATTATAAATTATACGACGGAAGAAAACCATTTTATGACGAGTACAATGGCAAAAGAAGAATGGTATTAAACGAAGATGCACAAATTGAAATAGAATATGAAAATTTTGATGATAAATCTAAAATAGAAATATATAAAGCGAAACCATATGAAGAATATTTTAAAGAAAAATACTTAAAATACAAAAGTACCGTCTAGTGCTTAAAGCACTGACAGTCGCGTTTTATTTCAAATTTAAGTAAACTTAAATTTGGTACAAAACGGTAAGTATTTGTTTTTGAAACAATATATTTAATTAATAGATTTAGCTATCTTATCAAATAATTTATCTGGAGGTTGGTGACCATCATCTTTACCTTCTGGATTTTTATTACCAGGTCTAAACATATACGATTCATAATTTATTCCTATTTTTTTCTTAGCTTCTAATTTACCCATTTCTTCATCATAAACTTCTTTTTCAGTAGATGATCTTCCATTCCAGTTAAATGCATAATCATCATTTTCATTCCATCCAAAAATAAAATGCATACTTTCTAATCTTTTAGGTGGTATATCATAAAGTGGCGTTATATGTCTTACTGAACCAGGTACTGCCAAGTATAATGCTTTATATATGTCACTATGACATACTAAGTTTAATGCAATTTCACCACCTGCGCATTTACCGAATACGTGAACATTAGTTAATTTTAATTCTTCGGTAATAATTTTATGAGTAAATTGAGAGATTTCTTTAGCTAATCTTATTTCGCCGTCATAAATATCTAATAATTCATCTTTAGTTAATTCAGTTCTTAAAAGTGTTTCTTTATTTAATGCTTTCTTTCTTACATCTCTATAAGTTTGACAAGCATCATCTTGATAAGCTTTAAAAGAATTATTATTAATAATGTATATTTCTTTGAATTTACCTCTTAAACTTTCGTGATTTCTAACTAATACTTCAGCTGTGCCACACAAAGAATTAGTACTAATACCAGCCATTACAAATAATACTGGTTTATCACCATCTAATTCAAAAGTTTTACGAATGACTTCAAATTTTAATTCATCTTCTACCATACCTAATTTTAAATTTTTAAATGTTAAAATATCTTTAGTGCTAATCATATATTTATTTATTTTCCAATCTGCTGAAAAATCCACATCTCTAGGAAATTTAGGTTTTTCTGATTTACTATCATTACACGCTTTACCAAAATCAGTAGCATCTTCCCAACCACCACCAAATTGTTTATTATCAACTTTTAATTGGAAAGGTGCATTCTTAAGTGATAAGTATTTTGATTTATATTTTAAATATTTTTTACGATAATCCATTATATATATATATATAAAATAATTATAAATTAATTACAACCACAACGACACTTCAAATTCTTGATTTTGTTTTTAAGACTTTCACACCTAGCAATTTTATTGGCAATATGTCTAGCATCTCCACACTCACAACAACAAATACACCATTCTAAACAAATACCTTTTCTTCCAAGAGTATCTTTATATGCATCATTTAGTAATTTTAATTGTTTAATCCATTCATTATGGAATAATATATTTTTTTCATTAGCTTTTTGATTCTTTTTAGCCATAATTTATTAAATTAATGATTAATTTGATAAATTTTCAATTTTTTATAGCATATTCAAATCATTTAACCATAAATCCTTCTTTGTACTATCATTTAACTCTTTAATCTTACTATTAATTTCTTTAATTTTACCATTTAATTTATCTAAATTTGTTTTATTCAATTGTTTAAAAGATAAATTAGTAATATAATCGTAACTATCGTTATATTTCTTTATTTTATTCTCTTTTAAATAATCATTTACTTTTTCTTCTTCTAATTTGAATATTTTATTGTTATTCATTACTAATTCAATAAATTTAACTTGACCTGTATAATATTCTTTATCCTTTTCTAAATTTTCTATTAAATTAAATCTTCTTTTTTCGTAATATTCTAATCTAAATTTATAAAATTCTTCTAAAATATCTTCAACAGATTTATAACTTTCTATTTTCCATTCAGTATTATATAAAGTTAAATTACTTGTTTTTATTGTCTTATATAAATGTAAAAATTTATACAAATCACGCATACCAAATGAATCTACCGATTCGTACATTTTGTTTACTCTTTCCAAATCCTCTTTATCTATTTTTAAAATAAATTTAACTTCTGTATCTGAGCTTAAATTTTGGTAATTTTTAAATGGACTGTCTTTTTCTTCTACTAATATTTCTAAAAATTCTTTATAATCACTAGTCCATAATTTAACTGGTAATTCTGATATAATAATTTTATTGTCTTCAATTGTTAATATTCCTTCTGATACCCAAGTTGTGTCGTCGTATTTAATAATTCTACCTTTGAAACCATTGTAATAAGGTATCAATTCATTATTTTTCTTTCCATCTAACTTATTTTTAAACCATAAAACTATATTTTCTATATTATAACTTGGTATATTTGTAGAAAAACCAGTACCAATACCTTCACAACCATTTACCAAACATAAAGGAACAATTGGTAAGTAATTTTTTGGTTCAATTGGAAAACCATCGTCATCTTGGGGTTCTAATATATCAGTATCTTCTTTTTTAATTAACTTTGTTATGACTTCTGTTAACTTGGTAAATATATATCTTGCCGAAGAATGGTCCTTACCTCCCATCAATCTCGTTCCAAATTGACCTATTGGTTCTAATAAATTTACATTGTTTGACCCTACGAAATTTTGAGCCAAGTTAATTATAGTTCCAACTAATGATTGTTCACCGTGATGGTAAGCTGTTATTTCCGCAACACTACCGGAGAGTTGTGCTACTTTCATCTCATTAATTAAATTCTTTTTCAAACAAGCATAAATAACCTTTCTTTGAGAAGGTTTAAATCCATCAATAATAGAAGGAATACTTCTAATGTTATCATAATTTGAAAAGTGAATGAGTTCTTGATTTACAAATTGTTTAATGGTAATAGTTGTAGGTGGTTCTAATTGAAGAATATTTTCAGGGTCATACTTTGTTAACCATTGTTTTCTATCATTTACTTTTTCTTTACCAAAAGCTAATAAAATATCAGGATTTGGTCCTTGTTTTTGAGTATCTAAAATATCTATTGTATTCTTTTCTAAATTAATAAAATAGTCTTGTGCTTCTTTTGATGTAGATGTACCCAAACCCTTATAATACTTAATATTCCATTTTGTAGAATCATTTGCATCCTTCCAACTTGAATATGCTCTTAAATTTTGGAAACTAAAAACTTTATCCTTTTGAGAAGCTTTAACTACTGGTGTAACTAATATTTTTAAAAATCCTTTTTCTTCCATTAAATGAGAATAAAAGAAATCAAGAAAGTTAATAATTAAACCTTTAATATGGGAACCATCTTCATCTGCATCCATCATCAATAATATGCTCCCATATCTTAACTCATCTCTTTTAACACCACTTTTTAAACCCATAATCTTTTTCAATTCAGTTATTTCATTATTATTTGTTAATTGAGAAGTTGAAGCTTCACGAACATTTAAAAGTTTACCTCTTAATGGATATACACCAAAAATATTTCTACCATCTTTAACTGCACTGATACCAGATATCGCTGTTGCTTTGGCAGAATCACCTTCAGTTAATATAAGGGTACATTCCATTGATTTCTTTGTACCAGCGTAATTAGCATCTTCTAATTTATATACTCCTTTAATTTTAGATTTTTTGGAACCTTCTAATTTAGATAATATTTTTTGAGTTGATAAGGAAACAACTTGTTTAAGTTTAGTTACAATATCTGATTCTTTTATTTGATTCCAAAAAGAATCTGAAATAACACATTCGAAACCAAATTTATTAACTGGTGTCATAACTTCTTCTTTTGTTTGACTTGAGAAAGATGGATTAATAATTGAAGACTTTAATCCAATATTTAAATAGTCTTTTAATAATTTTTTAGTTAATTCCGGATGAACAATCTTTTGTAACTTTACCAATAATAAATCTAAAAAATAATCCAAATGTTTACCACCTTTGCTAGTATAAATACCATTTACAAAAGAAATGTGAGTATCAGGTAAGTAGTTGTTATCATTAAATCTTATTGCATATTCCCATAAACTATTTTTGACACAGGAACCATAAATCCAATCATTTTGATAGAACTCTAAATAATTAGACCAAGATGATTCTTTTAATTGTTTATTATCTAATGATATTCTTATTTTTGGGTTAACTAATCCTATTAAATCAATTACTCTTTTTTGAAATTGATGCGTCATATCTTTAGTTAATTTATCTATTTTAAATTTTCCAAAATCAGGAAAACTGGTTATTTTAACACCACCTGTTATTTGAGAATCTTTTTCTACTTTTTTTATAATAGGTTTATTAATTTTTGACAAATTGTTTTCAATTTCTTGATAATAATGTAATTTTCTTTTACTATCCCAAACTTCTATTATAATTTTCTTAGAAAAGATAGCTGTTAATTTTGCTCCTAGACCATGTGTTCCTCCTACAATTCTTTCTTCATCTTCACTATAATTTGTTGATGTCATTAAATTAGCAAAAATCAATTCAGGTACATAAATCTTGTGTTCTGGATGTACTGCTACATCTATACCAACACCATCATTAAAAACACTAAATGAATCTTCTTTAATAGAAACTTCTATTTTAGAAACGGTTTTATCTCTAATAGTTTGGTCATAACTATTAACTATGATTTCGTCAAAAATTTTATATAATCCTGGTGACCAAGATATTTCCTTTTGTTGAATTTTATTTTCTAATAATATAAACTGTGTATCAGTTCTGATATCAATATCACCAACATACATACCTGGTTTTAATAGGACGTGTTCTATTGGTGATAACTTTTTATATTTTTTTGTTAAATCTTCCATAATAATTTGTTTTAGATAAAATAAATTATTATTATTTTATAAAAAATTGAAAATAAAAGTCGTTATTATATCTATTAATTTATATGTCAGATTTAGGAAAGGACGAACGTTATAGATCAGATTTGAGACGTGTTAAAAAGTATGGAAATGCTTTGGAACATGTAAAGGATCAAACCCCTGAAATTTGTTTGGCTGCTATTAAAAATCATGAATATGCTTTGAAATTTCTAAAGGAACAAACTCATGAACTTTGTATGATTGCTGTTAAACAGAATGGAAAAGTTTTGCGTATTATAAAGAATCAAACTCCTGAAATTTGTTTGGCTGCTGTTAAACAGAATGGAAGGGCTTTACAATATGTAAAAAAACAAACTCCTGAAATTTGTATAGCTGCTATTAAAAGGTATGAATTAAGTTTGCGTATTGTAAGGAATCAAACTTTTGAAATTTGTTTGGCTGCTGTTAAACATAATGGATTATTATTGCGATTAGTAAAGAAACAAACTATTGCAATTTGTTTGGCTGCTGTTCAACAGAATTGGAGGGCTTTGTACTATGCCATACAAACCCGTGAAATTTGTATGGCTGCTTTTCAACAGGAAGGAATAGCTTTGGGATATGTAAATGACCAAACCCCTGAAATTTGTTTGGCTGCTGTTAAACAGAATGGATATGCTTTGCGATATGTAAATGACCAAACCCCTGAAATTTGTTTGGCTGCTGTTAAACAGAATGGATATGCTTTGCAATATGTAAAGGAACAAACCCATGAAATTTGTTTGGCTGCTGTTCAGCAAAATCCAGAAGCTAAAATCTATATTAAAATTAAATCATCATATTATACTAATAGTACACCACTCGAAGATGACGTGTGTCCTATTTGTCAAGATGATAAATCTGATGATAATAATTGGTGCATTTTAAAAAAGTGTAAACATAAATATCATATTACTTGTATTGACAGTTGGATATCAAAACAAGTTATTAAAACTGAAAAAAAGTGTCCTTATTGTAGAATCTATATTTACTAATTATTTTATTGATTATTCTTGAAAAAATTGAAAAAAAAAGTCTATAATTTAGTAAAGATTTTGTATGACCGAATTGGACACTATTAAAAAGAATCCCCTATTACTACTATTTGTAGATGAGCAAACCCTTGAAAATTGTATGACTGCTGTTCAACAGGATGGAATGGATTTGCAATTTGTAAAGGTACAAACTACTGGAATTTGTATGGCTGCTGTTCAACAGAATGGATTGGCTTTGCAATATGTAAAGGAACAAACTCCTGAACTTTGTTTGGAAGCGATTAAACAGAATTATTATGCTTTGTATTATGTACAGGAACAAACTCCTGAAATTTGTATGGCAGCAATTAAAAAGAATTATTATGCTTTGTATTATGTAGATGAACAAACTCCTGAAATTTGTATGTGGGCAGTTCAACAGAATGGTATGGCTTTGAAATATGTAGAGGAGCAAACTCTTGAAATTTGTTTGGCTGCTGTTCAAAATCAAGAGAGGTTTTATGGTGGGGATTACTTGGCTTTAAGATATGTAAAGGAACAAACCCCTGAAATTTGTTTGGCTGCTGTTAAAAAGTTTGGCGATACTTTGTATTGGGTAAAGGACCAAACCCCTGAAATTTGTTTGACTGCTGTTCAAGATGATTTCTTGGCTTTAAGATATGTAAAGGAACAAACCCCTGAAATTTGTTGGGCTGCTATTCAAAAGAATGGCTATGCTTTGGAATATGTAAAGGAAAAAACTTATGAAATGTGTTTGACGGCTGTTCAAAACTGTGGATTGGCTTTAAGATATGTAAAGGACCAAACCCCTGAAATTTGTATGACTGCTGTTCAAGAGTATGGAGGGGCTTTAAGATATATAAAGGATCAAACCCCTGAAATTTGTTTGGCTGCTGTTCAAAACTATGGAGAATCTTTACAATATGTAAAGGATCAAACCCCTGAAATTTGTATGGTTGCTGTTCAACAGGATGGGCGTGTTTTGGAATTTGTAAAGGACCAAACCCATGAAATTTGTTTGGCTGCTGTCCAACATTATGGGTGTGCTTTAAAATATGTAAAGGAACAAACCCCTGAGCTTTGTTTGGCTGCTGTTCAACAGGATGGCGATGCTTTGCAATTTGTAAAGGAACAAACCCATGAAATTTGTATGGCTGCTGTTCAAAATAATGGATTGGCTTTGTATTTTGTAAAAAAACAAACACCTGAAATTTGTTTGGCAGCTGTTCAAGAGAATATAGAAGCAAGCGAGTATATTAAAATAGAATTCGTATATTATACAAATAGTTCTCCTTCTGAAGATGATATCTGCCCAATCTGTCAAGATGACGAATCAACTGATAATCAATGGTGTGAGGTTAATAAATGCAAGCATAAGTTTCATATTGGATGCATTGATGGATGGTTACTCAAACAAAAAACTTGTCCTAAGTGCAGGAGGTGTTTAATTTAATTTATTAAAAAAATTGAAAAAAAAAGTTTTATGAATTAGAAATGTATTTGTATGACCGAATTGGATACTATTAAAAAGAATCCCCTATTACTACTATTTGTAGAGCAAACCCCTAAAAATTGTATGGCAGCTGTTCAAGAGGAAGGAAGGGCTTTGCAATTTGTAGAGGAACAAACACATGAGATTTGTATGGTTGCTATTCAACAGAATTGGGAACTTTTGTGTTATGTAAAGGACCAAACCCATGAAATTTGTTTGGCAGCTGTTCAACAGAATGGAAGTGCTTTGTACTATGTAAAGAACCAAACCCCAGAAATTTGTATGGCTGCTGTTCAACAGAGTTGGAAAGTTTTGCCATTTGTAAAGGAACAAACTCCTGAAATTTGTATGACTGCTGTTCAACAGAATCGCGCGGCTTTGTACAATGTAAAGAACCAAACCCCAGAAATTTGTATGGCTGCTGTTCAACAGTATGGATTGATTTTACACGAAGTAAAGAACCAAACCCATAAAATTTGTTTGCTTGCTGTTCAACAAAATGGAATTGCTTTGCAATATGTAAAGAAACAAGCCCCTGAAATTTGTATGGCTGCTGTTCAACAGAATGGATTGGCTTTAGAATATGTAAAGAATCAAACCCCTAAAATGTGTATGGCTGCTATTCAACAGAATTGGAAGGCTTTAAAATATGTAAGGAACCAAACCCCTAAAATTTGTATGATTGCAGTTAAACAGGATGAAAATGCTTTACAATATGTAAGGAACCAAACCCCTAAAATTTGTTTGGCTGCTGTTCAACAGGAGGGTTGGGCTTTGTATTATGTAAAGGAACAAACTCCTGAAATTTGTTTGGCTGCTGTTCAACAGGATGGTTGTGCTTTGGACTATGTAAAGGAACAAACTCCTGAAATTTGTTTGGCTGCTGTTCAACAGGATGGTTGTGCTTTGGACTATGTAAAAGAACAAACCCCTGAAATTTGTTTGGCTGCTGTTCAACAGGATGGTTGTGCTTTGGACTATGTAAAAGAACAAACCCCTGAAATTTGTTTGGCTGCTGTTCAACAGGAAGGCGATGCTTTGCAATTTGTAAAGGAACAAACACCTGAAATTTGTTTGGCTGCTGTTCAAGAGCAAGGAATGGCTTTGCAATTTGTAGAGGACAAAACCTCTGAAATTTGTATGGCTGCTGTTCAACAGGAAGGAAGGACTTTGCAATTTGTAGAGGACCAAACCCCTGAAATTTGTTTGGCTGCTGTTCAACAGAATGGATATGCTTTGAAATATGTAAAGAAACAAACCCGTGAAATTTGTGTGGCAGCTGTTCAACAGAATATAGAAGCAAGCGAATATATTAACATAGAATTTGTATATTATACAAACAGTTCTCCCTCTGAAGATGATATCTGTCCAATCTGCCAGGATGACGAATCAACTGATGACCAATGGTGTGAGGTTAATAAATGCAAGCATAAGTTTCATATTGGATGCATTGATGGATGGTTACTCAAACAAAAAACTTGTCCTAAGTGCAGGGGTTGTTTAATTTAATTTATTTAAAAAATTGAAAAAAAAAGTAGTTATAATATTCTTAATCTAATTATGTTGGATTTGGAAAAGGTTAAACTTAATGGATTACTATTGAAAGATGTAGATAAACAAACTCCTGATATTTGTATGGCTGCTGTTAAAGAGAATGGTTCTGCTTTGGGATATGTTAATCAACAAACTCCTGAAATTTGTTTAGCGGCTGTTAAAGAGAATTGGAGAGCTTTGTACATGTATGTAAAGGACCAAACTCCTGAACTATGTATGGCTGCTGTTCAACATCAAGGTAGTATGTTTTTTGACAATGCTTTGAAATATGTAAAAGAACAAACTCCTGAACTTTGTATTGTTGCTGTTAAAAAAGATAGATTTGCTTTGCTTTTTGTAAAAGAACAAACTCCTGAAATTTGTATGGCTGCTGTTCAATATAGTGGAGATGCATTAAGATTTGTAGAGAAACAAACTCCTGAAATTTGTATGGCTGCGATTAAACAGGATTATACAGCTTTATATTATGTAAATGAACAAACTCCTGAAATTTGTATGTGGACAGTTAAACAAAATGGTTTGGCTTTAGAATGCATAAGGGAACGACCTCCTGAACAATGTATTGCTCTGAATGTGATATATGTAAAGAAAAAAACCCCTGAAATATGTTTGGCTGCAGTTCAACAGAATGGATTGGCTTTGGAATTTGTAAATGATCAAACCCCTGAAATTTGTATGGCTGCTGTTCAACAGAATGAACTTGCTACAAAATATATTCACTAATTATTTTATTTATAAATCAAAAAAATTGAAAATAAAAGTCACTGAATAAATTATAATTTGTATGTCTGATATACTAAAGATTGAAGATAATGTTTTACTATTAGAAAATGTAAAGATTCAAACCCCTGAAATTTGTATGGCTGCTGTTAAAAAGAATGGTTTTGCTTTGCAATTTGTAAAGGATCAAACCCCTGAAATTTGTATGGCTGCGATTAAACAGAATTATGGAGCTTTGCAATTTGTAAAGGCTCAAACCCCTGAAATTTGTATGGCTGCTGTTCTACAGGATGGATTGGCTTTGTATTTTGTTAAGTCTCAAACCCCTGGAATTTGTATGACTGCTGTTCAAAAGGATGGACGGGCTTTGCTATATGTATTTAAAAAAACTCCTGAAATTTATATGGCTGCTGTTCAACAGAATGGTAATGCTTTGCTATATGTAACTAACCAAACCCCTAAAATTTGTATGGCTGCTGTTCAAGAGAATGGATTGGCTTTGCAATATGTAGAGGAGCAAACTCCTGAAATTTGTTTGGCTGCTGTTCAAGAAAATGGTTATGCTTTGCAATATGTAAAAGAACAAACTCCTGAAATTTGTATGACTGCTGTTCAAAAAGATGGATGTGCTTTGAAATTTGTAAAGGAACAAACCACAGAAATTTGTATTGCTGCTATTCATCAAGATGTATGGGCTTCGAAACTTGTAAAGGTCCGAACTCCTGAAATTTTTCCAGATTGTTTAATAAAATAGTAATTCTTTACAATTTGTAAAGAAACAAACCCATGAAATTTGTATAGCAGCTATTAAACAGAATAAGAAAGCTTCGATATGGATAAAAGATATGTTTTGGTATATAATAGGAGAACAATATTATAAAATTAGCACTTTTATTGAAGATGATATGTGTCTTATATGTCATGATGAATCAAATGAAGATGTTTGTGAGTTAAACAAATGTAAGCATAAATATCATATTCAATGTATTATTCTTTGGTTAAAAGTAAAAACAACTTGTCCTTATTGTACAGTTTCATTAAATTAAAAATAAATCAATATTCATTTAATAATTATAAAAAAAATTGAAAATATTAATAGTTAAATATTTTAATTTAATTTATGTCTGAATTTAAATACCTGAAAATAATTAAATCTGAAGGCTTTTTTATGTTACAAAATGTAAAGGAGCAAACTACTGAAACTTGTTCTAATGCTGTCCAAAAAAATGGAATGGCTTTAGAATATGTAATTGAACAACCTTCTAAAATTTGTTTGACTGCAGTTCAAGATGATGGAATGGCTTTACAATTCGTAAAAGAGCAAAATGAAGAAATCTGTTTGGCTGCTGTTAAAGAGAATGGATGGGCTTTAGAATATGTAAAGAACCAAACTCACGATATATGTTTGGCTGCTGTTGAAAGAAATGGATTGGTCGTACGATTTGTAAAAAACCAAACCCCTGAAATATGTTTAGTAGCTGTTAAAAATTATGTTACAGCTTTGCAATATATTCAGGATCAAAGTCTAGAACTTTGTTTGACTGCTATTAAAATTAATGGATTATCTTTAAGATTTGTAAAGGAACAAACTCATGAAATTTGCTTGGCTGCTGTTAAAAAGGATGGATGCTCTTTAAAATATGTAAATGATCAAATTCATGAAATTAGTATGACTGCTGTTCAACAGAATGGATTGGCTTTATGTTATGTAAAAGAACAAACTCCTGAAATTTGTTTGGAAGCTGTTCAACAGAATGGATATGCTTTGGAATTAGTAAAGGAACAAACCCCTAAACTTTGTATTGCTGCTGTTCAACAGAATGGATTGGCTTTGCGATTTGTAAAGGAACAAACTCCTAAAATTTGTTTGGCTGCTGTTAAACAGAATGGATATGCTTTGCGATTTGTAAAGGAACAAACTCCTGAAATTTGTTTGGCTGCTGTTCAACAGAATGGATATGCTTTGGAACAAGTAAAGAAACAAACTCCTGAAATTTGTTTGGCTGCTGTTCAACAGAATGGATTGGCTTTACAAGATGTAAAGGAACAAACTCCTGAACTTTGTATGGCTGCTGTTCATCAAAATCCAGCAGCTAAAAAATATATCAAAAATAAAATGCCATATTATACAAATAGTACACCACTCGAAGATGACGTGTGTCCTATTTGTCAAGATGATAAATCTGATGACCATAGTTGGTGTATGTTAAATAGGTGTAAACATAAATATCATTTTAAATGTATTGACAGTTGGATATCTAAACAAACTGTAGAAACTAAAAAAACGTGTCCTAAATGTAATCAACATATATACTAGTTGCAAAATAAATATTAAGTATTTATAATGTGTTTTCCAAGACAAATAAAATTTAAGTGTTCAGTTTGTTGGAACGATGGGACTAATTGTGAAAATTTATCAAAATCAGCAGCTTATGGCAAAATAGAAACTAAATGTAAACACGATATTTGTGGAATATGTTATACAAAAATTATTTTATTAAATGGTAAAGATTCTAAATGTCCTATTTGTCGCTGTAACTATATTTATAATGAAAATCATAATAAACAAATAAATAATTTAGAATTAGTTAGTGAAATTGGTCAATTAGAACTAATAGATAGAATATATTCTTAAGTTTATTTAAGAATAATAATTTTAATTTCTATCATTTTTTAATATGTTCACACTTTTTCCATTAAGTACATTTGTACCGTTAACAATAATAAGCTTTATTTTAGTTACTTTTCTTTCAATAGTTTTTATAAAAAAAATATATTTATTACAAACTTTTATAGTTAGTTTAATTGCAGTAGGATATGTTCTTTTTAACTTTGAAGCAGATAGTCTATTTATACAATTTATTGGTATTATTGGATTAATAAGTTCACCAATATTAATTTTTTTAGTTGCTTTAATGTTAGGGTACGTATGTTTAAATAAAAATAATGTATGTTTATTATCATAATTTAATTTAATTTTTCTAGACTTATTTAATGTCAGCACTTTTTGCTATAGGAACAATATTTCCTTTAACAGTAATTGTATTTTACTTATTTGCATTTTCATCAATGAATTTATTTAATCGATTATATTTTATGCAAACTTGGTTAGTCGCTTTATTTACAGCTGGCTTTATTATAGTTAAGGTTGATTCAGATAATATTTTTACAAATATACTAGGTGTTTTAGGATTAATATATTCTTTTATGTTTGTTTATATTGCTATATTTTCTGTATTTTTATGTGATAGTGGTGTTTGTGATAATAAAAATGAAAAAAAAAATTGAAAAATATATATAATACATATAATTAATTAAATTAATGTCAATAAGAATTTTAAAGATAGGAGGCTGTGTACGAGACAAGATTCTCGGAAAAAAACCGAAAGATATAGATTATGTTTTCGTTAACGAACAATCTAAAACTACAGATGAACTATTTGATTCTTTACATCAATATTTAATTGATAACAATTACCAAATTTTCTTGGAAACAAAAGATTGTTTAACTATTCGAGCAAAAATTCCTAATACTAAAGATACTGTTGATTTTGTATGTGCAAGGAAAGAAATTAAATATGAATCTGATTCTAGGAAACCAGAGTGTATTCCAGGTAGTTTGTACGATGACGCAGAAAGACGTGATTTCACAATAAATGCTTTGGCAGAAGATGAAGATGGAAATATCGTTGATTTTTTCAATGGATTGGAAGATTTGAAAAATAAAGTATTAGATACCCCTATATCACCTTATCAATCATTTGGAGACGACCCTCTTAGATTAATTAGAGCTATTCGATTTTCAATTACACTTAATTTTACATTTTCAGATAGAGTTAAAGAAGCTTTTTATAATCCAGAATTATGGTTGAAATTAAAAACAACTGTAAGCATTGAAAGAATTCAAACAGAACTAACAAAATGTTTTCAAGTAAATACACCTAAAACCATTCGTATTCTATCTACACTTGATAAAATTAATGAAAATATATTAGATTATATTTTTAAAGATGATTTGTGGTTGAAACCAACAAATGAAAAAAAGAAATAAATTATTTTATAAAAAGAAAAATTGAAATAAATATTTAATATTAAAAATATTAATTTATATGAACCAACAACACATTTATTTTTGGAAACCAACACAACCAAATGGATTTTTAGGTAATTGGTATAATTCACCATTTGATAAAGACGGTATTCATTTTATTAACAATGAACAATATTTTATGTGGGCTAAACAACAATTGTTTGACCCAAATAATAAATCACTTGAAAATAAAATACTTGAAACAAATAATCCAAAAGATATGAAAGATTTTGGTAGATTAGTCAAGAATTTTAATCAAACAGTCTGGGATGAAAAGAAATATGATATTATGAAAACTGGTCTAATCGAAAAGTTTTCACAAAATCCAAATTTGAAAATAAAATTAAAGGAAACTAAAAATGCTATATTGGTTGAAGCGTCACCATATGATAAGATATGGGGTATTGGTATTGACTACAAAGAAGCAGAAACAAAACCTTGGAAAGGTGAAAATTTATTGGGTAAAGCATTGATGGAAGTTAGAAATATTATTTAAACATAAAATAAATTTTCTTTCTTTAATATTTCCATTCTTAATGTATAAGAATATTGATCTTTTACATTTATTTTATATAAAAAATCATCTTTTATATAATCAAAGAAATCTTTCAAAAAAGTTTCTTTTATTGTATCATCTATTTTCATTCTTGGAATAATATTTTGAAATATACACCATATAAAATTTTTATCAACTCTAACATCATTTGGGTGAAATATATTTTCCTGAAACCAATCATCGGTTATTTTTTTAAAAAATTCCAATTTATCACACAATGAAAAATGTAAATAATTATCTTTTTCAAGATTTATATATTTGTTTTTTTCAGGATCAATATATTTTTTCAAAGCTTTTGTTTGTATATTTTTATATGTAAATATAAATTGATAAAAATCACTTAGAAAAATTTTATTAAATCTAGGAATGATTTCATAATTTTTTGTTGATATTCGTATTTTTAATGGGTCTTCATTATCAATATTATGTAAAAATAAACGTGCAACTAATAAAATGTTATCATCACTTAATTGGCCCGATATATTTTCAGGTACTTCATTTATTTTATCAATTAGAAAAATATTAAAATTTTTAAAAAAAATTTTTTTTTTTAAAACAGACCATTTTAAGTAATTTGTCTCATCAATATTGTTGAAGTATAAATTGATTTGATTCATATAATAAAATTTATATTGATAATACTTTAAAGTCTCAATTTTTTACTATAATATTATAATAATTAATGAAATCATTTAAATTTCAACTGTTTTCAGATATTCATTTAGAATATTATAAATCTTTTCCAAAAATTCCAAAATTAGAAAAATATTTAATATTAGCTGGTGATATTGGTAAAATAGATAATACTAATTATAAAAGTTTCTTTGATTATTGTTCTAGTAATTGGGAAAAAGTATTTTATATTTTAGGTAATCACGAATATTATCATTCAGATAAAACATTTAATAATCTTAAAGAAGACTATCATATTTTTTTTAAACAATATCCAAATGTTTATTTATTAGATAATTCATATTATGATTTAGATGATAATTTTCGAATTATAGGTTCAACATTATGGTCTAATCCAGAAAATACTAATGGATTAAATGATTTCACACATATTAAAGAAATTTCAAATCAAATTTATAAAAAATTAGGATTATCATTAGATACATTTAAGAATTTACACAAACAATCAATTGACTACTTAAAAAAAGAAATTTCTAAAAATGATAAACAATTACTTATAATTACTCATTTTCCACCAACACAAATAAATACATCACATCCAAAATATCAAAATCAACCACAATATTTAAAAGATTATTTTGCATCAAATATTTTAAATGATATTTCTAATACAAATAATATTAAAGGATGGATATTTGGTCATACACATTTTACAAACGATATGATTATAAATAATGTACGTTTAATATCTAATCAAATGGGTTATCCAAATGAAGATGATATAAATATGAATTGTTCAGGTAAATTCGAAATAAAACTTATTTAAAATATTTATTTTTAAATTCAAACATATCCATAGAACCCATACTTAAATTACATTGTGCACATATTGGTCTTAAATTTTCAACAGTTGTTTCACCACCTGTCGATTCAGATTTAACATGTCCACAATGAAATTCAATTTGACGAATTTCTTCATGATTACAACACAAACATTTTGTACATCCTATATTAGGACCAATCCAAGTATCCCAAACTAATTTTTTTAAAGTTTTAGGTATTTGTTTCTTTTTATATGCTGGTAAAGAATGAATTTTATTTTTTATTATATAATTTTTATTCTTCTTTCTAATATTTTTCTTAGGAATTGATTGACAACTGCCCATTTTTTATTATTATTATAATAATAATCATTGATTTAAATTGATTTATATATATTTATAACAAAAAATTGAATATTTAAAGACTTACTCATTATTAATATTAATATGCTCAATAATCTACGCAAAATTGAAAATTCTATGCAAACCAAGTGGGAAGATTCTAAGACTTTCGAAGTCGAACGTTCTTCTCAACCCAAATATTTTGTTACATTCCCTTATCCTTATATGAATGGTCGTCTCCATCTAGGACACGCATTTACAATTACCAAGGCAGAGTTTTCTGCACGGTTTCAAAAACTTCTAGGAAAGAATGTTCTCTTTCCTTTTGCTTTTCATTGTACTGGTATGCCAATCCAATCGGCTGCAAATAAGCTAAAACTTGAACTATCTAATACTACTACAACTATTATTCCAGATATTACATCTTCTCTAGATATTTCTGAAAATGTTGTTGGTAAGTTTTCTGGAAAGAAGACTAAGCTTGTAGCAAAAACGGATGGTATTACTCAGAAGGAAATTATGATTAAGAATGGAATTCCTGAGGAAGAGCTTCATAATTTTACTGATTCTGAATATTGGCTCAAGTATTTTCCTCCTCTTGGAAAGTCTGATCTTCAGAAGTTTGGTCTTTGTACTGATTGGCGTCGGTCTTTCATTACAACTAGTACGAATCCTTTCTACAACTCCTTTATTCGTTGGCAATTTAATACTCTTAAAAAGCTTGATAAGATTGGTTTTGGTAAGCGACCAACAATTTATTCGATGACTGATGGTCAGGCTTGTGCTGATCACGAACGTGCTTCAGGCGAGGGTGTTCAGACTCAGGAATATACTCTGATTAAGCTTCGTCTTCAAAGTATTCCTGATAAGATTAATTCTGTAATCGATAATGTACCAGTTTTCTTTGTTGCAGCGACTCTTCGTCCTGAAACAATGTATGGGCAAACAAATTGTTTCCTTCTTCCAGAGGGAGATTATGGTGTATTTAAGATGTTTAACAATGAATATTTTATTTGTAGCGAACGTAGTATTAAAAATATGATGATGCAGGGTTATACTGATAATAGTAATAGTCTGATTACTCTCAAGGGACATGAGCTTTTTGGTATTCCACTTTCTGCTCCTCTTTGTTCATATCAGACTATTTATACTCTACCAATGCTTACTATTTCTATGAACAAGGGAACGGGTGTTGTAATTGGTGTACCAAGTGATTCCCCTGATGATTATATTACTCTTCATGATTTGCAAAATAAGGCAGAAATGCGTGCAAAGTATGGCATTACTGAACAACATGTAAATTTTCCACTTGTTGAAATTATTGATATGCCAGATTATGGTTCTCGTGCTGGTGAGTTTATTTGTAATCAACTTAAGATTAAGAGTCAAAATGATAGTACTCTGCTAAAGCAAGCAAAGAATCTGGTTTATCAGACTGGATTTTATAAGGGTGTTATGAAGGTTGGTTCTTATGTGGGTAAGAAAGTGTTTGAGGCAAAGCCCCTTGTACGTGCTGACCTAATTAAGTCTAATGATGCAATTCCTTATTGGGAACCCGAATCAACTGTTGTTTCACGGTCTGGAGACGAATGTGTAGTGGCACTAATTGATCAGTGGTATATTAAGTATGGTGATGAGGATTGGAAGAATACAGTTAAGGTGTGGATTGAATCTCCTGCCTTTAATACATTTAATCAGACTTGTCAAGATTCATTTGGACAGACACTTGCTTGGCTTCGTGAGTGGGCCTGTAGTCGTAGTTTTGGTCTTGGTACTAAGCTTCCTTGGGATGAACAATTTGTGATCGAGAGTCTTTCTGATTCAACAATTTATATGGCATATTATACATTTGCACATCTTCTTCACAAGTCAATGGATGGCAGTGTTCTTGGTTCTCTTGAACTTACTGCAAATCTACTCACTGATGACGAGTGGGATTATGTTCTTCTTAATAAATCTTATAATGGTTCTATTGATATTAAAAAGCTGGATGCAATGAAGAATGAATTTGAGTATTGGTATCCTATGGACCTACGTGTGTCGGGTAAGGACCTAATTCAGAACCATCTTACAATGTCTCTATATAGTCATTCTGCAATCTGGGCTAATCAACCTAATCGTATGCCTCAGGCATTCTTTTGTAATGGTCATATTCTAGTTGATGACGAAAAGATGTCAAAGAGTAAGGGTAATTTTATTATGCTAGAAGATGCGATTAATCGTTGGTCAGCAGATGCAGTTCGTTTTGGTCTTGCACAATCTGGCGATACTATTGATGATGCAAACTTTAAGTGTCGTTATGCAGATGAGGCACTTGCAAATCTAGAAAATGAAGAAATATTTATTAAGGATAATACGATGTTTCCTAAGCATCGTGACGATGCATTTAATTATGCAGATAAAGTCTTCAATGAAAAGATTTCAAAATATATTATTGAAACAAAGAATGCTTATACTAATATGCGATTTTGTGATGTAGTTAAGTTTGGATTCTTTGAGATGAGAAATGCACGGGATTCATACAAGGATATGTGTAAGAAGCAGGGATTCCTAATGCATAAAACGGTAGTTCTCAGATTTATTGAAACTATGTTTACACTAATTGCACCAATCTGTCCTCATTTTTGCGAGTATGTTTGGACTATTCATCTGAATAAGAAAGTACAAATGCAATGGCCAGTTGTTGAAGCTATTGATAAAGTTGTTCTAGAACAGGACTCTTATATGTCTAGTAAGCTACACGATTTTCGTCGTGGTATGATTCAGGCAAAAGAAAGGCGAAAGAGTGCAAAGATTGTTGTATCATCTGAATGGCCAAAGAGGCAAAGTGTACCACTAAAGCATCTTGCTTCTTTGTGGAAGCAGGGTTCTTTTCCAGATGAGATTAAACAGACTATGACTGGATTTATTAATTCTGATCCTGAACTCAAGCCAAATATTAAGAAAATTATGTCAGTAATTAATTTTGCAATCAAAAACCAAATTGAAAATGGTTCTGAATTGATTCCAATGCTTGAACTAAGAGTTAACTTTGACGAATATAGTCTTTGGAAAGATAATATTACATATGTAACAAAGGCACTTGAATTGGATAATGTTGAGATTACATTTTCCAATAAAACTGATGATATTGCACCAATGCAGGCAGAAATTCATTTCATTTAATATATTTTAATTTAAAAAAATTGCAAAAAAAAGTTTTATAGTACAAATATAATATCATAATGGAAACTACTGTAGAAGAGATATCATTAAGTACTATGAAACTTACTATTAAAATACCCCTTGAAGGAGTTGAATTAGCTAAAAGTAATGCTTTGGTGCTAATGCGTGAAGTAAGACAATGTTTACAAGAGGAAGGTAACTATATAGGACATTTATTTACACCAAAAAATTTGTCACCCATTATAATAAAAAAAAAACAGTGTCTACTATCAAAACGAACAGTATCTTGGAGTGAAATCTTTGAAGCAGTTTCACCTATTGCAATACAAGGTTCACCTATTGGAAATAAAGATTCGCCTATTGAAAATAAAGATTCGCCTAATGCAAAACAATATTCACCTAATGCAAGACAAGATTCACCTAATTCAAGACAAGATTCACCTAATGCAAGACAATTTTCACCAAATGGAAAAAAATTATCACCTAATTTGGAACAACTATCACCTATTGCTAAATTATTCTCATCTTTCGGAATGTCATCTAAGACTCCAAAAGCTACATTTGATATATAATTTTTAGTTTTTCTTTTATCAAATAAAAAATTGAATTTTATTTATATTATGTATAATATAAATAAAGTATGTCAAATATCCCAACTATGAATATTAATGTTCAAGCAAGTAAAGTACTTGCAAATAACACAGTAGGTGTTAAAATTACAGCGTCAGGTGTAGTTTCTAATAAGAAAGTACACATTGCACTACTCATTGATACAAGTGGAAGTATGGAAGGCGAACGTATTACTGCTGTTATTAAAACGATTAAAGTTCTAGTAGAACGCTTAAATGTTGATGATATATTTACATTAATTGGATTCAATAATATTACTTCAGTAATTGTATCTGGTGCTATCATAACTGAAGCAAATAAATTATCTATCATTACAGACCTGACTAATATTGTTGCTGGAGGTGGTACTAATATGGAAATTGGTATTACAAAGTTAGGTGAACTTATCCATAATGGATTATCTATGCCTAACTCAGTTGTGATTCTAACAGATGGTCATATTAATGAAGGTATGACATCCCTTAGTGGTTTACATTCACTAATCAAGTCTTATACTCCATTGGTCCCAATGTATACATTGGGTTATGGTATGGAACATAATGCAAATTTACTAAAAGATATTGCAGCTAAGACTCGAGGAAGTTATACATTAGTCGAAGATGATAATATTCTACCAGGAGTAATGGGTGATATGCTAGGTGCTCTAAAATCAGAAGTCACATCTAATGCTGTTCTTAAATTCCCCGTTGGATGGAAGTGTATGGAACCAATTGCAGAGGGTACAGATAACTCATTTACAGTAGGTAGTTTAATTTTGGATAAACCAATGTGGGTTGTATTTACAGTACCAGAGGGAGTT
>Ga0209499_1000471_pt1 | contig 29728 bp, 33 predicted proteins | sample C_130208_EF_Meta_FD_187306 | JGI IMG/M metagenome (GOLD analysis project Ga0209499, IMG submission 187306) | Freshwater microbial communities from Lake Croche, Canada to study carbon cycling - C_130208_EF_MetaG (SPAdes) (version 2) | ecosystem: Environmental > Aquatic > Freshwater > Lake... | reverse complement strand
TGAAACGGGCTATCAGTATGAACCTTGGCATATACGTTACATTGGTAGAGACACAGCAAAATCTATATATGACTCTAAAAAAACACTTGATCAGTACTACGGAGTCGATGCAGGTGGATATTAAATACAAAGTTCCATCGACTTGGTCTGGTGGAGAATATGGAAATGGCGACACAATCGACGATAATGAAGCTATTACTCTAACAGCACCCGACGGCTTTGTGATTCATATGGCAATCAGCAGGCTCGTTCGTGGGTGGACACAAGATAGCCCGGCGGCGACGGTTCTTGCGGTGCAAAACAGTTCCAAAACAGACTTGACTTGGGTCATCGTTAACCACGACGCTGGTACGAGTGGGCCGGTAAGTCTGCAGATTGCCAATACCAAGGATGTTCCGACAGTAGGTAGTAAAAAATTCAGCGGAACATCTATTTACAAGATTGGTGAAGTTGATGGAGCGGGAGTTTACCTAGAGATATACGGTGGATACAGTACAGATATGAACTTAAATGATTTCAATAATAGAGAATCTGTTAGGCAGGCAAAGGCAATATTCGAGAGTGTATCTATTGGAATATAGTTCTCACTTCATCCACCACTTAGAGCCAAGCATAAGTACCACGACCATCTATGAAAATAGATGGTCATTTCTTTTTTGTTAAATTATAAAAACTTATTTTTTATTGTGAGAAAATGAATACATGGCAACCTATAGATTAATAAATATATATGAAAACACCACAACTTAGAGGACTAGATAAAGTCATAATTGGAATTGCGGGCATAATTGTTGGGATACTAATGGTATTGGGTATAAGATTCGTATCTTATGAGCCACCAAAAGATGTCCATTATCATGCTAACTTTGCAGTCTACGTCGATGGCAAGCAAGAGCAGTTAAGTAACCCGCTATTGTATGAAGAAGTATCTCAATGTAGCGACAGTACTGAAAAGAAACCTGGTGAACGAGCTCATTTGCACGAAAACATTAAAGATTTAGTTCATGTGCATGATGCTGCAGTAACTTGGGGTAATTTTTTCCAAAATATAAATTGGAATATTGGCACTAAGTACTTAGATACCTCCGAGGCTTTATTGATTAATACTGATGACAAAAGAGTTACCTACTTATTAAACGGCGAACAGGCAAGTGATATTACCAATAAGGTTATCGACAGTAAGGATAGATTACTTGTAAGCTACGGCTCTGCAACTAAAGAGGAGTTAAAAAAGCAATTCGATAGTGTTGCCACAACGGCGGAAAAGTATAATGTCACAAAAGATCCTAAATCGTGTAGCGGTGGTCATCGCAACGACAGTATAAAAGATAGATTGAAGCATTTATTTTAATAATTAATTGAGTAGACTAGTCGACCAAGTAGGGTATCAAGTGCGCCCAAAAAAAAGAAGATCGTAGAATCATTTGGCATGAATTAGTCTACGAGAAATAAAAATTATATTTATGTGCACCAGATGCTATACAATAAACAAGAATGAAATACGCCATAGACGCTAAGAAAATAACCAAAAAATTTAAAAATAAAACGGTTGTTGATGGTATCAACTTGCAGGTTGCAGAGGGCAGCATCTACGGATTCCTTGGGCCTAATGGTGCCGGTAAAACGACGACAGTTAAGATGCTTATTACTCTCCAAACACCCACAAAAGGCGATGCGACAATACTGGGTAAAAGCATCACAAAAGATGCTGGGGATGTCCGCCTTACCATTGGTGCAGCCCTCCAGGAAGCATCGTTAGATAATATGCAGACCGGCAGAGAACTGCTGCAAACACAGGGCTCTTTATATGGACTAAGCTCAGCACAAATAAAAACCAGAATTGCAGAACTTGAAAGCTTGATTGATATAGGGCCAGCACTCGATGATTTGATAAAGACTTATTCTGGCGGAATGAAACGACGGGTTGATTTGGCAGCAGCGCTAATACATAATCCTTCCGTATTATTTCTCGACGAGCCTACGACTGGCCTAGACCCTGCTAGCAGAAATAAAATTTGGACTGAGATAAAAAAACTTAATGTAGATTATGGAATGACCATATTCTTGACTACGCAATATCTAGAAGAAGCGGATGAACTAGCCGATATTATAGGGATTATCAATAATGGCAAGATTGTTGCCGAGGATTCACCTGCAAAACTTAAGATGCAAATCGGTAATGACATCATTGTTGTAGAGCTCAAGTCAGAACTGAAAGAATTTAAAAAACTAGAGAAAATAACCGGCGTTACATCTGTAAAAGTACGCAACAAAACACTGTCTATTTATGCAAAAAACGGTGGAGCTGTTATTTCGAATGTGGTGAGTACGCTGCATGATTTGAATGCAACTGTAGTAAATGTAGAAATTCGAAAACCTACGCTAGACGATGTCTTCCTAAAGGTAACAGGGGAGGTTCAATAACATGGAAGAAACACGTATCATAGCTTCTTCTGCTAGTTTTTTTAAAGATTTACGAACAGTAGCAAAACGCGCGATCCGATTGGCGAGCCGCGAACCAGAGACACTAATTCCGGCTATCGTAATTCCATTATTTTTCTTTGTAGTAAATGTTGGAGCATTGAGTGATATATCCAAATTTGCTGGTATTGCAGACTTTAAAGCCTTCCAGCTGCCGGTCGCAATTGTCTTCGCCGTTACCGGTATATCGAGAGCGTCATCATTAGTGTCAGATATCCAGAGTGGCTATTTTGATAGATTGTTAATTTCTCCGGTCAGTCGTCACGCGCTATTACTGGGTTTAATGGTTTCTGATATGTTAGTTGTAGTTCTACTGAGCATACCAGTCATAATCCTTGGATTAGCTTTGGGGGTAAGTTTTGCCTCAGGCGTATTGGGTATACTAGCGTTTATACTACTAGCATCTCTTTGGGGACTAGCATTTACAGGGTTCCCTTACGCTATCGCACTCAAAACAGGAAACCCTGGCGCAGTTAACTCATCGTTTTTACTATTCTTTCCATTCGCATTCTTGACCACTACTTTTCTACCAAAAGCAGCGTTGACTGGCTGGCTTGCAACTGTAGCTGCATACAACCCAGTTACCTACCTTCTTGACGGACTACGTTCTCTTACTACAACCGGGTGGGCCGCGAAAGATTTACTTCCAGCTCTAGCTGCCATTGGTGCAGTAGGGTTGCTTTCTCAAATACTCGCATTTAGAGCGCTAAAAGGCCGTACTGAACGCAAGTAGCGTGTTTTTTTCAATCCGGTATCGGGACTCTTATAGTTTTTTTTTAAGCTTAAGGTTATAATTTATTAGTGGATTTAAACAAAGCTGAAGAATTTTTAAATTTATATTCTAATGATCTAAAAAGTGCTATTCAGGCACTCGAAACCGTATATTTACTCAAAAACCCAGAGAAGAAAAGGAAACAGAAAACAGGCCCAACTGTCGTTGAGCTAGTCGATATTACAAAAAAATATAAAATTGGAAATCAACACATCGAAGCCCTCAAGGGCGTTTCGCTTACAATTGGGCAAGGCGAGTTCGTTGCAATTACCGGCAGTAGCGGTAGTGGCAAGAGTACGCTCCTGCAAATTATCGGGGGGCTAGATAAGCCAACATCTGGAAAAATCATAGTTGACGAAAAAGATATCTCAAGGCTAAGTGATAGGCAGCTCTCTGACTTTAGAAACAAAACAATCGGATTCGTTTTTCAGTTCTTCTACTTGCAACCTTTTTTGGATTTAAAAACCAATATTCAGGTTCCCGCCATGTTTACTAGAAAGAAATTATCCGAAACAAATGAGCGAGCTGTTGCTCTAGCTGGCGAAGTTGGTCTCTCGGATAGAATTAAACACCTGCCCAAAGAATTATCGGGAGGCCAAATGCAAAGGGGTGCTATCGCCAGGGCCCTTATTAATAACCCAAAGGTTTTGCTTGCAGATGAGCCTACCGGCAATCTTGATAGCGCGAATGGCAAATTGATTATAGAGCTGTTCGAAAAAATTCGTAAAAGATTTAACACCACTATTATTATCGTAACTCATGATTCTAAAGTTGCGGCTATGGCGGATAGAGAAATTACCTTAGCTGACGGAGCACTAAAGCAATGATGCGAATAAAAAGTACACTTATTCTAGCGCTCACGAAACTAAAAACTCGTAGAGTTCGGCTCACGATTTCAGTTGTAATTTCTGGTTTACTTTTAAGTCTATTGGCAGCAGCATCGCTAATTTCGAGTGGAGTTTTTTCCAGCTTAAGCACATTTTCTTCAGATGGCTTTGGTAATCGTTTTATAGTCAGCGGAGTTACTTCTCATGAGGATTACAACATAACTTACAGCCAGAGCATTATTGACAGGGCCTCTGCAATTCAAAAGCAGATTATTGCTCAGAAAAAAGCTTATGCAGCAAGAGTGGGCATTACCTATGATCCAAACACTGAGCGGGCACCATACGTGGATGCTTATAACGCAACAAACAGTGTAAAGCAAGTAAATAATTTATCGATTGGTGGTGCGCAAGCTCTCAGTGAATATTCGGCTTCAAACCCAATCCCCGGTCTAAAAAACATGAAGAATGAACTTAAATCATTTAATCCAATTGGCTACTTCCAGATGCGAGCCCTCGGTCCACGGTCAATTTTCAGTGCGAACTCAACTCAACCTTATCTGCAAGTTCTGAAATCAGGACAAGAATCATTTCAGGCTACCGGCACGAACTTAAGCTCAACCCAAACTGCCACCGAAATGTTTAACGCAACGTGGGCTTTGGCTAGTAAAGATTTAATGAAACCATTTTTGCTACCTGGTGCGACTACAGAGCTGGGTGTCGATAAGTCAATGCCAATAATTGCTCCATACACAGCAGTGGAGCAATTTCTTGGCCTACCGCCTTTATCAAAAAATGCTACTTCGAACCAAAAATTAGATAGGATAAAGTTTGTTAGAAGTAAGGCTCAGACAATTACTTTTAGCGTCTGCTATCGTAATGCATCAAGCGCAAAAGAACTAACCGATGTAATCACTCAACAGCAAGAAATTAAACAAAACAAAAATAATAAGGACTATCAAAAACCTGAATATATAAAGGATGTACCAACAACAGCCTGCGGGTCGCCTCCCGTAATTAGGGACGTTAGAACTCCAGAAGATGTTGCCGATGCAAATAAGAATATCATTTTTAATCAAAACTTTGGAGAACAGGTTCCGGCCGCCACAATTTTAAATTTTAAAGTCGTTGGCATTTCGGCAGACACTTCGAATGGCGGTTTTGACTTAACTCAGATACTTAGCTCTTTATTGGCATCTAGTATTTCTGGGCGTACGAACATGCTGTGGTTTAGCCCTATAGAGACCAGTGAAAAAATGCCAGTTTACAAAGAAATCTTTGGAGACCTAAGTATTCCGGCCGCCAGTGACTTCTACTTTGCTGAACTTCGAAGTGCTGCTGATGAAAAAGCTGTTCTTGCGGCTGGTGATTGTATTAGCAAAATAAGCAACAATCCAAATACGGATCCCAATGGTTCAGGAATAAAAAAATGCGAAGCAGAAGGAAAATCTTTCATTCTATCTCCATATGGAAGCAGTAGCTATGCCTTGTCTGGCCCCAAAAAGACGTTTAGCAAATTTTTTGGTTATGCCTCAGAGCTGTTCATTGTTTTATCTGCTCTAATCATGCTTGGTACAGTTGGAAAGATAATTTCTGACAGCAGGCGTGAAACTGCAGTATTTCGAGCCATAGGCGCCAAGCGCTCAGATGTCGCCCAGATTTATCTAACCTATGTATTTTTTTTGGCAATACTCATATTTATGTTTGCAATATTAGTGGGGGGCGGAATAGCAATTTATGTCCAATCGCAGTATGCATCATCATTTACGGTTAGCGCGCTTATAGCTTTTAATTCTACGGATCTAAACAAACAATTCTCACTATTCGGATTTTCATTAAAAGGGGTGTTGTCTATATTAGTAATTGCTGTCAGTGGTGCAATAGCAAGTGCAATAATACCCCTTATATCAAATTTGCGGCGAAGTCCCATGAAGGATATGCGCGACGAAAATTAATTTTTTTGATTTTCCATACTTGCTAGTCATGTAGACGTTTTGAATACAGAATAAGAATGGATGAAAAAGCTATTTCAAAGGCAACTTGGTATTCAATGAGATAGCCTTTTTGTGGTGTCACGTAAAGCGCACACATCACACCAGCGATAAATTCTATAATCCATAAATACGTTAGGCTGCGATGATGTTTGTATTCTATGGCAATAATTCCACTAAGTAGAAGCTGTGATGCAAAAAGAATACTGCTAAGCGTCGTGTGGAGCGCACTCACGAATGCGTTAATCGAGTATGGGGTTATCGCAAGGCCAATGAGTAGCATAGCAAATGCCCAGAAGAAATTTTTCAGTAATTCATTTTTGTTTCCCAAAAGCCGTGCAGCTAAAATGAAGATAATCGCTGGGGCAATTAATGAGATTAAATAGGGAATTAGGGTGACGGCATAAATACCAAAATAACTGACCCCACAGTTCGCGACTAACCCATGAGGTTTTATGATGCAGCTTACAATAACACCTAGAATAAACAATAGTAGCGAAAGGGAGAGGTAGGCGCTTAATTTCTTATACATTTATTTAAGTATACAGAAAGTCTTCTGAAGATATTAAGATAAATATAATAGTGCAAGATGATTTTCCTATTTCACTAAAATTGGTACAATTACTAAACAATGGAAAAATTTACACCCCAGAATATCGATAGTTCAGAGTTTAATGCAGGTGTTAACTTTGAGCGTATTGCACTCAGTGAACTTGAAGCAATCGCCCGATCGACTGGTAAAACGGTAGAAGAAGTTATTGAAAATAACAGGCAAACCAACCCAAATCTTTAATTTTCGCTCAGTATGAGTCGCATTATGTTTGTATCAACAAACGTGAAACCATTCTTAAGATAAAGCCCATGCGCATCCTCTCTTTTGCTTGAGCTCGTAAGCTCTATTCTATCCGCGCCCTTTGCTGAAGCTTGATCGATAACAAATTTAAGCATGATTCCGGCAAACCCTTTTCGGTGGTGTTCTCTTGCAACCGAAAAGTCTTCGATACGCGCAGTTTTGTGGCCGATAGAGTCATAAGGATCGATTAACGTTGTCATTGCAACTGCTCGCTCAGCCAACATACCTAAATAAAGATGAGATGTGCTGCTTGTGCAAACTTTTTGTATTTCATCACGATCATGGCTGAAAGTTTCCGTTAAATGAAGACTGGCTAGTAGGGCGTCATAATCTTTGGCAAGCTGTGGATCATAAATGTGTGATTCGATGATTTTTAGTGATTCCATTTGTATTAGTATGCTTTATTTATTTTGATCTGCAAATTGAATTTTTTTAATAAAATAAATCCTCTACAATTAAGCTATGCCAATTCATAAAAATATTTTTTCGGATAAAGAAGCTTGGGGGATTTACCGGCTTTCAGCATTTGGAGAAGCATTCGGCTGGACACTTTTAATAGCTGCTCTTGGTGCTCAAAAATATCTAATGCATGGAAATAAGATCCTGGTACTTTTTGCAGGACAGATTCATGGGATCCTCTTTTTTGCATATATTGCAGCAGTGCTTGGTACTTATGCTAGCCTAGGCTGGTCCTTTAAGAAAGCTTTTTTGATCGGACTTATGAGTGTGCCGCCCTACGGTACACTCATTGCTGAGATGCTCTTAAGTAAACTCAGAAAAATTAAGCATGAATCATTAAAGACGACGGTGAGAGTTTTTGCAATTATTCAAAATGACAAGAAATATTTATTCATTGAAAAAAATGAAGAAAATAGCTGGACCCTACCAGGTACCGTAGTCGGCAACCAGAACATCGAGAAAACAATGCAAAATTATTGCAGAAATTTTCTCAACCTTAAAACGGATAAAATTTTATTACAGCATATACGACGGCAACAGATTGAAAAAGAGCAATACCTTGATTTCTTTTTTAAAGTCGAAAACACAAAAGGTACTACATTGCTACAAACAATCGGTAAAAATAAATTATTTGAGAATGTGAGATTTTTAAATTTGGATGATGAGGTGCTGAGCAAAAAATACAATTTCATTAAGAAATCTACTCATCTCTTCTTGTAGTGCTGTATACTTTCATTAGATATTATTTTTTTGGGGAGGATACTACATGGAAAAAATTACTAGAAAATCTACTCGTATCGGGGTTGCTGGATTTGCACTGTTGGCAAGTGGTTGCAGCTTGACTCCTGAGCCAGCGGTTGCTCAACCAAAAGGTGTTTTTGTACCCGTATCATGCAAAAATCAAAAACTTTATAATTTAAATATTTCCAAACCCATAGCGCAAGAAGAATATCAAAAATTAACTGACACAGACCACACTATTTATGCTATTGCCTGCCAAACTGCCAACATGATTGGAAAAAAGACGCTTCAGCTTTATTTCCATCATTCGAGCAACGTTATTTTTAAAAATAGTTCAGATTATGACAGCTATGATTTTATCTGGAGCAACACAAAGACGGGCACGTATGGAGATGTTACTTTTGCCGTAAAAAATAATGGAGAGCCTAATCTGAAAAAAATTACAAATGCTATGGCTGGAAGAGCTGCTGGGAAAAATCAAGAAGCAGTTTCGTTCGATAAGGAAAGTGGTTCCTGGGATATCCTATCTACTGGCAACATCGGAGGGCATAAATTACCACAAATTGAAACGCAAACACTTTTAAACAATCCTGATCAAAAAACAATGACTACACTTGCTCAAGAGAGTTTCGTAGCAGGTCTTATTGCACTAGGCCAGCCAGAATAAATTTTGACATTCGCACACTACAGTGATGTAATTAAACTCGCACTTTGACATCTCAAGAGAGGAAGTAAAATGGGAATAGCTGCCATCAGCTTGTTCTTTGCCTATATTTTCCTGTTTTATATTTTACAGGGAACCGTAAGCAAGCGGGCAAACGTATCTCTGGTAAAAGCAGATGACGCAAAACTGAGAGGGATGTTTATAATTATCTCACTCTGTTTCTTGTGTTACGCCGAACCAGGGCTCCGCAACCAACACAGCCTTAACTATGCATTGATTCGTTCCATTGGACTTTTTTTGCTGATTAAGGGATTCATCCTTAGCATTCAAGCACAAAAAGCATTAGGAGCGAATTGGATGGGTGCTGTTGGTCTTCACAAGTACCATAGATTGATTACGCATGGACCGTATCGGTTCATTCGTCATCCTATGTACGTAGGCATCGCGATTTCTCAAATCGGTATTGCGCTTTTTTCTATGAACCGATGGATGGCTTTTGCTTGCTTCTTTTTTACACTTTCCTTTATGGTTCGTGTTCCGGAAGAAGAGCAATTGCTTTCTAATCATTTCGGCAGAAAATTTGCTAAATACAGAGAAGAAACAGGATTGTTTCTTCCTCGTCTCTTGAGGCATCGTTGAGGAGCGATAGCCCCTTGTGTCTTGTGGTAATGCACGCGACCAAGGGGCTTTCACCTTGGTTGCTAATAATACTTAATTATGTTAAAATATCTATATGAATAAGAATGAACGACAGCGCAAGCCGCGTATTTCGCCAGAAGTACAACAGAAAAGAGCAGCTAATATTGCTATTAAAACTGCAACTAAACTTGATGTTTCAGGCTATGATGCTATTTTAGCGACTAGACCTCCGGGGGATATTTTAAAGGATACAGACACTAGCTTTGCATCTATTTATGGGAGAGGTGAATATCCTGTCAACACTTTTTCAGATGTTGTTGCCTTACATACCTTACCTCTTGAAGTAGTAACTCTGTTTGATGGTAAAACAGGACTCGTACTTGGCATTAATGAAGTAACCCAAGAATCTATACAAAAAAGTGCGGAAGCAAAATTATCCAAAGGTGAGGCTTTGAGTCCGCAAGAAACAGCGTATGTTCTGGGAAAGATAGCTGTAAAAGAATAAAAAGAATTTAAAGTGATATTTGAAAACTTTCGAGCTCGAAAATAAGAGAATTTAACTCTTTAATCTTTAAGTGAATTTGTCGCTGAACAAATCGTAGCACTTCAAGGTTATCAAGTAAGAAATAAAATACTCAGAAGTAGATAAGTTAAGCGCTTTTGCTTAAGTATTTATTGGCATGCTATAAATAGCCGTAATGACTGAGAAAATAAAAGAGAATTTTTGCGGGCTGCCGCTTCCCGATAACGAGGAGGTGCTACTGCTGCAAATTGAACAAAACTTTGATATGCCAGGTGAAGCGCTTGGGACGGATTTACTGGCTTTTGCTATTTTGCAACGAGGAAAGTATTTAAGTATGGCTATCCAGCGCGATATAGATCAATGGATGGATTCTATTGATGCTCGCATGCAATCAGTTCAAAGTGCTAGAGAATTTACTGCCGGCATAGAAGCAGGCTATTCGTTTATTATTGGTACCATATCAGCCTTTCGGTATATCAGAGGAGACTACAGTAGCATGAAAGATTTTCTTAGAGATGGGCCGGGTCGAGGTGATATACCTCTGCTTGGACGAAAAGAAATAGATAGGCTGTATAGCGTTATGAATGGAAGTGCAATTATTGATCATGGATCACACGGCGATTATGCAGAGACAAGTGCGGATATTGCATATTATGACACCTGGGATTATGTATTCGAATCTTTAGCGCTTGAGGAAATGATTAACAAAGAAAAGCAAAATATTTCAGATATGCTTTCGATAAACTACCGTGAAAAAGACGAGCAAGTCTTGATAGAAACGCATATAAAGGGTTTCGAGAGAGGTTTGCAGAACGGAGTAGAGTTATATCTCCAAGTTGCAGAGGAGAAGGTGATTGATCAAATTGAAAAAATGTACGACTAGATATACATATTCATTTGTTGCTCTATAATAAGCAGTAGCAGAATCATATGTACAAGATAAATAAAAGACGACGCAACAACTATAAAATCATCATAATTCTTTTTGTCTTTATTCCTTTAGTAGGACTGCTTGCAGGAGGCGTATGGTTTCTAGTCCTTAAGAGTAATAAAACCACCACGAGTAATTTTACTCAGGCAAATGGGCAGGTAGCCACGATAGCGGAAGCTACGCAGGTTTTTTCCACTGAAAGCTTTTCTATTTCTTTGCCAAGTACCTGGGTATTTATAGGCAAGTTGCAGCCCGCAGCTGACCAAACGTACTATAAATACCAGGATAAGAATCCGAAATACAGTAACCGATTACTCGAAATATATGTAGACAATTATCCAACTAATTTTTCGTTCAATAGGGTGTTGCCGGTTCAAATTGAGAATAACAAATTAGTTCCTTCAGATAATGTGTCCGATGACTGTTCTTCGTTTAATGGCATGCCGGTGAATGCGGTTGCAGCAGGTCAATGGATAGCAAGTTGGCAAGGAGTTTCATTCAACTGTTCAGTTAATCAGCCAAGAAATTATGTTGCTGCCGCAACTGTTTCAAATGGTGTTGGTATACCACTTTATGGGTCAAAATCAGGGACGCATCGGTATGTGTTTGTATATATAGATCAAAATTCGGCTCCTAATTACACGCTTTTTGGTCCGTTTCTTAAAACTTTCCAGCCCCTTTAAAAAAAGGAGTATACTTAAAAAGTATTAATAATTAAAGCTTGTTTTGTAATGATGGAATCACGCGTGAATCGTGAGCTGTGCCGCAACTGTGAATTCAATATAATTGAATAAGTCAGATACATCGCAAAATAAGTATGGTAAATGATCTCGGGCAAGATCTTTCTATTACTTTTTTGTAGTTGATTGACTCTTCCTCGAGGGAGTCTTTTTTAATGGAACGAACCATGGAGCGTATGCAAACTTTCGCAGATCCTGCACTAGCAAGTGTTGAGCGGCTACGGCATGACATTGAAAAAAACGGTTCCATTAGTGCTGAAGTATGGCAACGCGTGATAGACGAGGAGATGAGCCTTGTAGCGGAGGGTTTGCGAGGAAATGTTACGACTTCGTTTGACTTTATCTACTCAGGAAACTCACTGCGCGCCGCCGATGGCGAATCGTTCACGGATATTGCACAAAAAGGCGTTGATTATTTTTATAACAAATCGCAGCAAGATGAGCGCTATGAATTTGCCTACAAAAGGGCCTGCCACGAACAGGCCGAAGCTGTACTCGCACAGCGGCTGGCGAATGGAGAGATTAACGCTCAAACAATAATAACCATTTCACCTTATCCTGAAGAAGCAGCCCAAAAATATGGTGATGCATTCATGCAGTCTATTGGCTATCATCCAAAGCGTAGTGCAGCTCTTTTGCGAGCTATTGAAAAAACTGATAACGGCATTCGGATGCATAGCCGTGTCATTGAGAACTCTGATTTGCGACGCTGGAATGATACTTGCTTTGAGGGGAACATTAAAAGCACCGATGAGGCATTGGCTCGTCAGCTTTATTATGCAGAGCCTGCCCACATTGTTTTAGATAAAATTGAAAATCAGTATGCACCGATAAAAGATACTGATCCCCGGGAAAATGTATGGAATTTTTTGAAAAACCAAAAAGAGCTATCTCAGCATTATTTTTCAGAAATTGAAAAGCTTAGTAACTCTAGCCTGGAGGGTACCGAGCTAAAAGAAGCGCTTAATACACTACGATACAATTTCTGGTCTGCCATTCGCTTGAGAAATGATGCAGGGAAGCAACGCTATCTTGAAGGTACGGCACCGGGAGTCGTCATGGAGCAGGCGGGCAAAGAAATGCTAAGCCGAAGAGAGGTATTTGTCTCCTGCGGAATGAACGTTGTACCAGTAAATAGAATGAATCAGGCGCAGATGCAACAAGAGTTATTTGGGCAGGGTATCCGTTCATGCGTTTCATGTCCTTTCTGTAAAAAAACGGTATCAGCTCGATTTAGTGCAGCCCAAAAAACAATAGAATGTTTAAATAAGAAATGTGGAGCAAAAGTTAACAGTAGCGGCAAAAGAATTGATCAAGCTAAAGATAAAAAAAAGAATAAATCTTTTGCAGACTTCGTTTTAGAAATATTTATGAGTTTGTCTTGACGCTAGTGCTAGTCAAAATGATTTTCTAGATAGAGTAGATGTTTTTCTTTAAATTTCCTAAATTCAAATTTATTGAATCCATTTTTCTTAATAAATGAACTTATTTTTTCACTACCAATATAGTGGGGCATCATGACGTATGAAGCACCTTCCTCGTATAGTTTTGAAGCTTGCTCAGCAGTGTCGGCTGCACAAACAAAAACAGCCAAAGGATTATTCTTTTCAAGCCATCGAAGTAAAAAGAGATTGATCTCATTATCGCCAATTGTCGAGACAACCATTCGCACCTTCTCCATATTTATTTCCGTAAGTAGTTCCATATCAGTCGCATCCCCATAGAGGAAGTTAATATTCTTTCTCTCTAAGGTATCGATGACCTCCGGATCATAATCTATGACTACAAACCGTTTTTTAAGCTGACCCATAACTCGAATGAATTCTTGTCCACCACGGTTATAGCCAAATAAGACCATATCAAATCGATCCGTCTTAACTTTTTCTTGCAATGTTTTCTTTCTTTCAAACATAGTAAGACTTTTTTCGAAGCGCGCATAAATTTGTGAGCTAAATGATATTGCATACGATGAAGTTGCAATCGTGATAAGCGCCACCAGCGTCATAATGTTAGCGATGTCTGTGCGGACGAGGCCTTGTTGCACGCCGAGTAGAATAAATACCAATGAAAACTCACTTATTTGACCAAGTGTTGAGGCAGTTCTGAAACTTGTATTTTTAGTGTAGCCAAGAATGCCCATAGATATAAGAACGGAAAGAGGTTTTATGGCGATAACTATAATTAAGAAGATTATTGTAGGGGCAATGAGACTCATACCATTCGTGAAACTCATTCTTGTACCAAGTGCAATAAAAAATACCACCACGAAAAAGTCTCTGAGGGGTCTCAGTCTTGAAGCAATTTCTTGCGAGTAAGCCAGGCTCGCCAGGGCAATTCCCGCAAAAAGTGCACCAACTTCAAGAGTAAATCCAAAATGTTCAAATAATGTAGCAGTACCAAATCCCCAACCTATAGCAAAGAGAAAAAGTAACTCCTGGTTCGCAGCCATTACTTTTGTCAGTCTTGGAAGTAAATAGACACTTGCTAGATAAAGGGGCACAACTAAACAAAGCCCTTTTATGCCTAATTGAACGAGCGTACTAAAAGAAAATGCACCTTGTGCTCGAGCAGCCACAAAGACGAGCGCGATGGCGGCCACCATATCCTGCATTATAAGAATTCCAATAGCAATTTTTCCATGTAGACGAGCGTTTTCTTTTCTATCACTTAGAAGTTTCAAGATAATAATGGTGCTACTGAATGCGAGCGCTAGTCCTACGAAAATTCCCTCGGTTTTTGACCAACCAAATGCAATTGAGAATAGATACCCCATCAATGTAACAACGAGGGTTTGGACGCCAGCAGTAATAAGTACAACCTTACCAACTTCTTTAATGATTCTTGGGTTCAAACCGAGCCCAATAATAAAGAGCAGTAGGGCAATGCCGATATTAGCAAAAACATTGATAGTGTTTTCGTTTTTAATAAGGTTTAAAAATGAAGGGCCGACTAAGATTCCCGTTAAAATATACCCAATAATAAGGGGTTGGCGAACAAAACGCATTAAAAGGGAAATACCGGCACAGATTGCGATAATAATGCTAAGTTGTGAGAAGATACTTGATTCCATTTTTATTCTTATGCTTTGACTGTTTTTATCATACAGTAAATCGTCGACTTAACAAAAGCTTGACGATTATTAATGCTATTGGTACTATCAATCTTGTCGTTTAAAAAGCTTTTGCTTGTGAGACAAAAATAAGATCAAAGTAAAAACCCAAAATCAGGTTTTTGCAGGAGGATAGAAGTTAGATGCCAATAAAGGTAAAAGTTGTTCGTTCGCGCACTCAAAAAGTAACCATAAGACAAACTCGTCCGTCGTGGCAAGTGTACATTGAATATTAGGCTGAGCTATTTTGCTTTATCAAGAGCTGACTGAATTACTGCTTCAAATTTTGTAGCTGAATTTATATTTGTGTTATCGAGTTTTTGACCGTTTAAAAAGTAGGTTGGTGTTCCGGTGACGTTCTTGGTGTTGCCGAGTGCAACGTCAGCGTTAATAGTATCGTTCACTGCTGTGCTCTGGAAGTCGCTTTTAAATTGGGTAATATTCAGGCCGAGTTGGGTGGCATATTGCTGAAAATATGGCGTTGGATCAGAAGCAGTTCCCCAAGTATTCTGGTTTTGGTAGAGCAGGTCGTGCATCTTGAAGAATTGACCTTGCAGGCTTGCCGCTTCAGCAGCCCGGCTTGCTGCAAATGCATTCGGATGAGCGCTGACGAGAGGAAAGTTATGAAAGGTAAAGGTGATTTGACCTTGGAATTTAGCGAGTAGTTGTTGTTCGATAGGAAAGTAGGATCCACAAACGGGGCATTCGAAGTCCCCGAAAACAGTTAAATTAATGTTTTTAGCACTTGTTCCCTCGGTGTGATTGCTTGGCTGACCTTTTCCAGACCCAGTAGTGCCCTTGTCGTTATGCTTACCAAAAAAGAAAATGCCGCCAAGTGCTATAACTACTACTGCCAGAATTGCCAAGAATCGCTTATCCATAAAACTCCAATTTAATTATTTTAATATTGTAGCAGTTTTAGGCAAAAAAACGCTCTAGCTTTTTAGCATTATCAAGATTAGACTACAAGTAAAGTTATGGTTCATTTTATTTTATTTATTCTATTTTTAGTTTTGAGTATCTACGGGCTTTCAGTGCTTACGAGTTTTGAATTCATGAGCCTTGAAGAATTAAAACGTCGGGCCAAAGATACGTCATCTGACGCGGCCCGAGTGTATCCCGTTAGAACCTACGGCCTTGAACTATGGTTTTTACTTCGTATTGTTGAAGGTGCATTTTTAGTAATAACTTTTCTTGAGTTGTATTTTCTATTCGGTGGTTTTCTGGCATTCTTCCTAGGGATTGCACTTTTTTGTATTTTTTCTTCAAGAAAACCGAAAAAAGATCTTCACCGTGCAGCTCAAATAAGTGTGGTGGTTGAAAGAATGCTTATTATCTTGCATCCGGTATTTCGATCAATAACTTCATTTGTCGGCAAAAACATCATTTTAGAAAAACCCGTCGTTTTTGAAAGTCGAGATTCTCTAATTGAAATGCTTCGATTGAACGCTGAAAATTCAAAAGAAATTAAACCGGAAGAATTAACCATTGCGGTGAACGCACTTTTATTCAGTGATCGCATGGTTGGCGACTCCATGACGCCACTCGCTGCAGTACATTTTGTAAATCAGGACGAAGTACTTAGCCCCGTAGTGTTGAGCGAGCTGCACGACAGCGGCTTCTCTCGCTTTCCGGTATTTAAAGGAACAAATCAATCTATCGTTGGAACGCTGTATCTAAAGGATGCTCTGGCGCTTAAAAAGCCTAAGAGTGCGCATGATGTTATGCGTCACGATGTATATTACTGCAATGAAATGCAAAATTTGGGGTATGCGTTGAAAGCTTTCTTGAAGGTTAAGCACCATATGTTTGTCGTCGTAAATGAATTCGAAGACGTAGTAGGTGTCTTATCTTTTGAAGATGTAATTCGCGAGATTCTTGGTGAGCCAATAATGGATGAATTTGATCAGCACGAAGATTTGCGTGAAGTCGCCAAACAGCTTGCCAAAACAAAAAAACAAGAACATCATGAAGAACTTGTATAAATAGCCAGCCTCTATCTGTTATAATGCTGTAGATATGAGAATACTTACCGACGATGTCGCAAATCATGACGGCAAAAAAATTACAATCCAAGGATGGATTCATAAAAAGAGATTACTCGGTGGTCTTAATTTTATTACCATTCGAGATAGACGCGGTATTGTGCAAGTTCTTGTCGAAGACAAGGATGAGGTAGAAAAATTACGTGGTCTGCAAATAGGAACAGTAGTTAGCGTTAAGGGAGATGTATATAAAGACGAGCGAGCTCCTGGCGGAGCGGAGCTGCATGATGCAACGCTTGAGGTTATTGTGCCTGTCGTGGATGCACCTCCTATTGAAATAGATAAACCGATTGATCACAAACCAGATAATCTAGATACGCTTTTTGAGTACCGTCCGATATCTCTTAGAAACTTACAGGAAACTGCTATTTTTAAAATTCAAGCCCTTGTAAAAGATACCGTGAGAAAACAACTTCAGAGTGAAGATTTTATTGAATTTAATAGCCCTAAACTTTTACCAGGAGCAACAGAAGGTGGTGCGGAAGTGTTTAAGTTAGACTACTTCGGCAAAGAAGCAACTCTCGCTCAAAGCGCACAGTTCTATAAACAAATCATGGTTGGTGTTTTCGAAAGAAGTTTTGAAATTAACCCGACCTATAGAGCTGAGTTAAGTGCCACAACTCGCCACATGACAGAATTTATTCACATTGATGCTGAAGCGGGCTTCGTTAATCTTGATGATCTTATGGGCATTATGAGTCGCATGGTGCATGCCGCCGTTGAAGCATCCTGGACTACGTATGATACGGAACTTAAAAGATGGAATGCGTCCAGGCCAGTGCTTACTAAAGAATTTCCTAAAATTACCCTAAATGAAGTACACGAGCAGTATTCGAAAGCTACCGGTACTTCAACGATAGGTGAAAAAGATTTACGACCCGAAGAAGAGAAGTGGATATGCGAATGGGCTAAAAAACAGCTTGGATCCGAAGCAGTCTTTATTACTGAATGGCCAGCCAGTGAAGCGAAATTCTACCACAAGCTCGATGACAACAATCCTGAGATTGCAGATCGTTTTGACTTACTTTTCCGGGGCGTTGAGATAGCAACAGGTAGTATGAGGGAAAACCGGTACGAAGCACTCGTAGATCAATTACATAAAATTGGGGCAGATATTGAGCATCCTGGTTTCAAGTATTATCTTATGGCTTTCAAGTATGGTCTTCCGCCGCATGGTGGTTTCGGAATGGGGCTTGAACGTCTGGTTCAGAAGATTATTGGGCTTAATAACGTAAAAGAGGCATCGCTCTTTCCGCGCGATATTAATCGGCTCGCTCCATAGGGTATACTATATTTATGAAACAAAAAAAATATCCAAAACCAAAAAAAGGTGCGTGGTTTATCCCTATAAGAGGAAGTTATCTTCCTAGTAATTGGAAAGGGTGGTTGTCATACATTCCTTTTATCGGAATTCTTGTCGGCGCAACTTTATGGGAAGTGCATACAAAAGAAAGCTTTGGAGCATCACTCATACACCTTTTTCCGTTCTATATTGCGGTTGGTGTAGTAATGCAATGGTTCGCATCCTCTAAGTCATAATGCCTGAAGGTTCAGAAATAGACCAATTCCAGGAAATTGTTTGGGAGTATTATCGCGCGCACCAAAGAAAAAATTTACCGTGGCGTCAAAACATTGATGATATAAATTTTGGTTACAGAGTTCTCGTATCCGAGATGATGCTGCAACAAACGCAGGTTAACCGCGTAATAGATAAATTCAACCAATGGATGGAAGTATTTCCTACAATTTCTAGTCTTGCAAATGCAAGCTTTGATGAAGTCTTAAGTGCTTGGAGCGGGCTTGGCTATAATCGTAGAGCAAAATATCTACAAGAATCAGCGATACTACTACTTAACGAGTTTGATGGACATATTCCAAGAGAAGTATCTAAGCTTGTAGCGTTACCTGGGATAGGTCAAGCCACTGCCGCGGCTATTGTCGTCTACGCATTCAACCTCCCGCTTGTTTTTATAGAAACTAATATTCGAACTGTTTTTATTCATCATTTTTTTCCCTATACAACTCAGGTGAGTGATGCGCAACTCGTGCCTCTGATTGAACAATCTATGGACAGGGTAAACCCGCGAGAATGGTACTGGGCGTTAATGGATTACGGAAGCTTCCTCAAACAATCAGTTGGCAATATTTCGAAAAACTCTATGCACTATAAGAAGCAGAGCAAGTTTGAAGGTTCAGCTCGCCAGCTTCGCGGAAGCGTCCTTAAACTTTTACTAGTGAAAGAAAGAACGCTCCGAGATTTACAAGAAAGTACCTTTTTTGATGAGCGACTCGAGACAATACTTGCGACGCTTGAAAGCGAAAAATTAATAAAAAAAACAGGGGTAAAGTATATAATCTATCGATAGAAGAGTGATATACTGAGCGAGATGAAGATACAAAGAATCGTACTTTTTGCACTAGCAATCCTGGCTATTTTATTTCCCCTTGAAGTAAGCGCTCAGTCGGTTACAGCTCCTGAAAATATCTTGTCTCAAGCGGTAAATGACCAGCAGCTATCTCTTTCTGTGGATAGTAAAGCGGTTGTTGTTGCTAAATGTGTTCCTCTACAGGCGCAATTATCTCACTTAAGTAGCCGAACCGCGGCCACTATCCATCTTGATCTTGATACCTACGGATCGACGATTAATGATTTACAAGCTTTTGAGCTACGCCTTGCGCGCCAAGGAGTTGATGGCTCAGAAATTGATCTTCTTATTGGAAAGATGCGTGGCGCCATGGATAATCTGACAGTCGCAGGATCAGCCTACACGGGTACGTTAAATGCTATAGCAGGTATCGATTGCGTTAATCAACCTGAACAGTTTATGGCGGGTATAGTGTTAGCACGAGCCCAACTTTCACAAGTGCAAAAAAGTGCTAAGCAGATCGAGGAGCTACTCACTAACGCTCCAACCTCAACGTTCAGCCAAATTGTTAAGAGGTTATCTGCATAATGCACGGAGAAATAGAAAAAAAGTTAGAAGGGTTTCATCCCATAACTGCGATCATAGGTGCAGTCATTATCTCTTTTTTAATGGTGCTCGTTCCGTTCGTAATGTTTTTGCATTCAAGTGCCTATGATACTGTAAAACAAATAAAAATCGGCACTCAGCTTAGTGCAGCAAATCTTAATAGTTCCTATGACGTAACTAGCCCGGTAAATGCTATAGACATAGCAAATTATGAAGCGGCGCTAAAGCAGAAATTATCTGGGATTAATAATTCGGCTGACTTTAACCAAAATGATATTAGCAACCAAACGTTAGGGCTGCCATCTAACTAGGCAAGTTTAATAGGACTTTCTTTTACTGCTTTTAAGAATATCGTAGATGCTTTGACTCGTTTGGAGGCATTTGTTTCAAAAGTAATATCGACTTTCGTTTCACTGCCGGTCACTTCCAGAACGTCGTAAAGCTTTGGTTCTGTTTTAAAGAATTTCATCGTTGATTCATTCGTTAAAAGTTTTTCGCTTATTTCATGGAGCGCGATTTCAAAACGTTCAATACTATAGCTAGAAGAAAGGGTTAAAATCTCATGAATCACGTCGTTACTCATACTGTGATTAGTGCTAATGGCAATACTACCGTTAGGGATATGATGTATTGCACCCGTAACATCTTTGATCACGGTAGTTCGAACTGTGACTGCCTGGACGATGCCGCTCTTCTGAGTCCCTGAATTGTTCACCATCTCCACATAATCATCAACACGATATTGGTTTTCAGCAATAATAAATAGGCCGCTCACAAAATCCTTGATTAAACTCTGGATACTAAACGCAATTGCAGCACCGATTAAGCCGGCGCTCGTAAGCAGGGGAGCTATAGGGACATTACAGATACCCATTACTACCATTATGGCTACAAACCATATAACTAGGCTAGAAACCGCTAGCGCAACGCTACTGAGTGTCTTAATGCGTCGCTCATGATCTTTTTTCCTTTTTGGAAACAGATCAACATTAAGAGGAACTTTGAATATATTTTTCAATACTATTTTAATGACATACCGTAGTGCTACTGCAACAATAATTACGAAAATGGAAGCAAAAAGTCTATTTGAGCTAAAGCCGAGAAAGGTACTTATTGTGTTATCCATGTATGACTCCATTATGGCACGTTTCGCGAATCCATTCATCTAAACTTCCACCACCTCCTGCCGATAAACAAAGAACCAGATTACCTTCAGCTATAGCTCTATTTATTTCTGTTGCCAGGGTTTCATTCATAGCTACTTCTTGCGCATTAGTTTTCCTGTTTAGCTTTCCTAGGAAGTCTTTTGGCGATAGCTGGACATCATCAGCATCCTTACGTGCGATATAGGTCGGAAGCCAATACAATTTATTTACCGATTCAAAAAGTGAGTGATACTCATCAATAATGGTTTTTTGACGATCATTATTGTGGGGCTCATAAACAACGACAACGTTTTCATTAATTTCATGGGCTAATTGTAGTGTGGCTGCAATTTTCTCAGGTGTATGTGCATAGTCTGAGTAGACATTATCTATGATCTTTTCAAATCTTCTGTTTGAGCCAGGGAAGTTGTTAATTATTTGAATAAGAGATTCATAGTCATGGTTCGTCAATTGATGAACGGTTTCAACTGCCAGTGCTGCATTCTGTCTATTGTGTAGTCCGTGCAGCGTAATGCTGTCAATAAGCTTACTGGAGTTTTCCATAATGATTCTTTTCTTATCGCTAGGCTGATGAAGTAGCTTTGCATCCTTGTCAAAAAGGAGGACTTTTCCGGATTGATTAATGAACTGCGCGAATGCCTCATTATAGCTATTTCGCGTTGGGTAAATATCTCTATGGTCCCATGCGATTGAAGTGACGATACTGAAAGTAGGGAAAAAGTAGAGAAAATTTCGATCATATTCATCACACTCATAGACGAAATATTTGCTGTCTTTCGTGTAGGCTCCCATATCACCAAAAGAAATTTTTGCACCCAAGGAATAGGAAATAGGAAGACTAATATTTTTAAAGAGCCATATCAGCATTGAAGTGGTCGTAGTTTTACCATTCGTACCACTTACTGCAATCATCTGAAGGTTGTTTTCTTCAATAAGCTGAGCGATGAACTCATCTCTCTTAGATAGGCGTATGCCATTTGCTTTGACGAACCGTAACTCAGGATGGGAATCTTTAAATTGATCGAGTGCTGAAGAGTAGACGAACCAGTCGATTGGTTTCTGGTTATTAATCTTTTGAATTGCTTCCTCGGATTGCCCTATCGTTAAATGAATACCTTTTTCCTCTAGATAGTGCGTATATTGGCTCTCTTGCATATCTGATCCAGAAACATCATACCCAGCTTGAAGAGCGATAAGTGCGAGTGGGCCTATTCCGGTGCCGCCTATTCCTGAAAAATATACATGCATAACCTTAATTCTACTGCAAATATCTGCTACTATGAAACAGGAAATCAAAAAAAACAAAAGTATGAAAACTAAAAAATCTTCAGAATTGATACAAAAGGTAGATTCTTTCTTCTCAGTACCTTTGATTATTGTTATTTTTTTTATCTGTATTTTCAGTGCGGGCTATGAGCTTCGACAAAATAATGTTCATATGCTTAAACTTCGAAAAGAGCTCTTGGCGGCCGATGTGTCGGGGGCTAATGTAGAGAATTCTTTAAATAACTTACGCGGCTACGTCTTTGGTCATATGAATACGAACGTCAATACGGGCGGGTCCCTTGAGGCGCCTATACAGCTCGTAAATACCTACTACAGAGCAATCTTGCAGGTTGAAGCGCGTGACGCTTCTCAGAATGGCTCACAAGCCCTCTACAATAGAGCAGTTGAGGGATGCAATAGCCAAGAGGGCGACTTATACAAAAATGTTACTTGCGTGGAGAATTATCTGACGACGCACGGAAGCGGCCTGAAGAACCAAAACCTTCCCTTAAAGGAGATGTATCAGTTTAATTTCGTAAGTCCTTGGTGGTCAGCAGATCTTGCGGGATGGTTGGTTGTGCTGAGTGTGCTAATCGGCTTCAGCTTAGTGATAAAGATTGCCAGAACAATTGGTGATAAAAATTCAAAGGAATAAAAAATAACCTCACGCTAGGTGAGGTTATTTAGTGAAGTTATCGGTATTTATTTAGCTGTATCTTTTGACTGGTTTGCCTGATACTGCTGAATTGCTTTAACAACTTGTCCTGAGCTCTTGAGGTTTTCCCAGAACATAACGTTACTTTTGTTGATATACATTGCATCTTCAGGTCCATGAATCTCGTTACCTAATTTTACGAGTGAAATGTTCGATGAGGTATCTGTTTTTGCAGCACCTGGTTGAACTTGTTGCACACGAACATAGTAAATATCTGTAAGCATATAGTATTGCGAGTTCAATGAACTTAATTTACCGAAATAAACTTGCCCATCGCTACTATTTAAGAATACTGCCTGGTATTCTTTGGTATTTATCTTAGTAGCTGTTCCTGTCCCAGATGAACGTATTACGAGGAAGATAATTCCTGAGACAATAACAGCAAGAACGAAAATAAATAAAACAAATCCGAGTCTTTTAACGCTAAAATTACGGCGTGGTTTCTTCATCTTTTTGCTAGAATTTGGGCTAGCTAGTGTTGGCTGTACCATACCCTCAGTTGAGCCGCGATTAATTGCTTGTGAAGGATTTGATACTTTATTCAAATATTCATTCATTATTACTTACACCCCTTTTTATCATTGCTAATGCTTGTAAATAAAGTGTAGCGTACTCCAACAGGTAAGCGCAAGTATTTTAAGATTTTTATAAATCTGTTGACAATCTAAATTCACTCAGGGTATGGTAGGAGTACTACTAACAGTGTAAGAAGGAGAAGCAATGGCTTATCAACATACGAATTCAAAAGGGGTAACATACTTCCTAAACTCAAAGGATGTAGTGTTAAGAGGCGGAAAAAAGCAAACTATTTATTACTTCAGCAAGGATCAGCGAGCAGAGACTATCGATGCGCTTCCTGCAGGTAAAGAAGTTGGCGAAAACCCACGAAACGGTTTTCTTACTGTAAAGAACGTTAAATAATTTAGATTTACTTCGAAAATTATTCAAAAACACTCTCAGAAATGGGAGTGTTTTTTTGTTGTAGCTCATTTTTCTGATACATTACAGTCATATATGGCAGACAATATAGTTATAGTAAAGAATCTTACTAAGAAATATGCTGACAAAAAAGTTGTTGATGGCATTAGCTTTAGTGTTAGGCGAGGTGAAATATTTGGAATCTTGGGTCCCAACGGAGCCGGCAAAACAACAACCCTTGAGATGATCGAAGCAATTAGAGAGATTGATGGCGGGAGCGCCAGCATTAACCATATTGACGTCAGTGAGCACCCCCAGAAGGTTCGCTATATTATCGGGGTTCAGCCTCAATCGCCCGCTTTTCAAGATAAAACTAAGTTAAAGGAAATTATTGAACTTTTTTCGGCTGCATATGGTGAAAAAGTAGATCCTATGGAAATGCTTAAGAGTGTAAATTTGGAGGAAAAGGCCAACGAATACGTTGAAAATCTTTCAGGAGGCCAGCGTCAGCGCCTCAGTATTGCAGCCTCGCTCGTACACAATCCGAAAGTTTTTTTCATGGATGAACCAACGACCGGTCTAGATCCACAGGCACGACGAAATTTATGGGATCTCGTTAAGTCGATCCAGAAAAAAGGAATCACCGTCATCCTAACGACGCATTACCTCGAGGAGGCAGAAATGCTTTGCGACCGAGTCGCTATTATGGATCAAGGAAAGATTATTGCGCTTGATTCACCACATAATCTGATCAAAGAATTACTTGGTCGTGGATTCAAGAAAGAACGACACGTTGAACAGGCTGACCTTGAAGATGTCTTCATAGATTTAACGGGAAAGAAGCTACGAGACTGATATGAGAAAATCTTTATTTACTATTTCGACCTTTGCTCGACTGAACGCTAAGCGGTTTTTCAGAGATAAATTAGCCATATTTTTTACCATTGTTTTTCCCCTTATGTTCTTGTTTGTCTTCGGAACTTTAACTAAAAATAATGGCACTGTTTCATTTAACGTTGCGCTTATTAATCAGTCTAATTCAAGTTTTGCCCAGAATTTTGTTGATCAGGCAAAAAGCTCAAAAATACTCAAGGTAGATAAGATGACTACATCGCTTGACCAAGCAAAGGAAAAAATGAAGCGTAGTCAGCTTGACGCAACTATCGTGCTGCCAAAGGGATTTGGGGATATAGCCCAAGGGGCAGACTATCCGGCGGGTCAAGCTGATGTTTATTACAATGAAAATAGTAAACAAGGCGCGCAAACGCTTGCCTTAATCCTTCAACAACAGTTTGATGTCGTAAATGCCAGGCACATCAAGACGATTGCACCATTAAGCGTAGCCACCAAATCTACGCAGTCGCCCAGTCTCAATCGTTTTGATTATACTTTTTCCGGCCTACTTGGTTTTTCTATCCTTGGCCTTGGAGTATTTGGGCCAGTTAACGTGTTTCCTGAACTGAAGAAGCAGGGGATCTTACGTAGATTTCATACAACGCCACTTCGCGTCTGGCAGTATTTTGTTGCCAACGTCATTTCTCAGGGCTTCGTTGGTTTGTTTGCAATCGCAGCCCTCTTTATTTCATCAGTTGCCTTCTTTCATTTGCATATGAAGGGGAGCTACCTTACCTTTATCCTTTTCGTACTGTTAAGTATTTTCACGATTTACGGAGTTGGTCTTGCGCTTGGAGGCTGGGCGAAGAATGAACGTCAGGCAGCGCCGCTTAGTAACCTCGTTACGTTTCCTATGCTCTTTTTGTCCGGTACATTCTTTCCTCGATACTTGATGCCTGAATGGCTGCAAACAGTGTCAGGCTACTTACCCCTCACACCTGTAGTTGATGGCATTCGACTCATCGTAACAGAGGGTAAGGGTTTCTTGGACGTTTTGCCGCAAATGGGGCTTCTTCTTGGCTGGTCGGTTATAATTTACCTTATAGCCTTCCGTGTATTTAGCTGGGAATAGCATATACTAGACAATTAAGCATAAGTGTGATATAATAACACCTATGAGTAAATCAAGAAATAAAGCACCAACTAACATGGACCCTCTTTTTGTTTATGAAGTTGATTATGAAAGACCTAAAAAAAGCTATATTGTTTTATGCGAATGCATGGGGGGCTATGCTGTTCCAGGTGCAGGTATAGAAAAACCAGAAGATTATGGCGATGACTTTTGGGATTTTGATGAAGCTGAAGAAGCATTAATAGATGCTAATCCAGGGCCTGCGACTAAGCTGGATGCACGGTATGGTGCATCTGGTTATTTTCTTCCAATGCCAAAAGAAAGAGAGAAAAAACCAAACATAGTAGATACAAGAAAGCTTCCTGTAAAAGAAAGTTATGGAGACGCGGGAATTTTTGCTTTAAATTCGTACAGAAATCAACTTTTGAGCGAAATACATAATTTAAAATTAGAGCGAGGAAGACGAGATGCGGTCAATAAAAATCTTCAGGTAATTGAAAAAATCTGGGATTCAAGATGGAGGGATATTTATAAAGCTGATGAACTTATTTCTGCAGGATTTCCTGAAGAGGAAGTAAAAAGAAATATGGCGAAAATGAAAAACGATTATGAAAAAAGCTATGGTGCTAGACAATTTATTGAAAGAAGCGATAATGGTTTTATGCCAGATGACGTAAGAAATCATAGAAAAAAGAAAACTGGTGAATTAGGTAAAGCAAGAAATAAATTGAGAGATCAGTTTTTAAAGAACCAACGTGAGCTTGGTTTGGATAAATAGTCTGAAAGCATATGGAAGATAAAAAGTTCGAGAAAACTGATAATAATTTTTATATTCCAGACAACCTAGGTTCATTAGTTATTAGTGAAACAATTAAATCTGGCAAAAAATCACCCGAACTTCTTTTTTTGGAGAGTGGCGAACAATTTGTTCCCTATAGCCGCGAGGAAGCGAAGCTTGTTGATGTAAGTCTGTCTGATTTAATAGGCCAACATTTTACAAAATCTCAAGAAGGTAAAGGAAATTTTAGCTCAAAGTATATAGCCAAACTTTTAAAAAAGAGTACAAGTATTGTAAGTGATGCTGAGATTTACAAAACGGTTCTTCTTAATCCTGCATGGGTTGAAAAAAGAAAAAGAGAAGAGGACGGCTCTTTGGTTTTCAAGGTTAATCCGAGCATACGTAAGTTTCGTTTTACGGCACATGTCCTTGCTGATTATGTGTTGTTTGACGAAAGCCTGCGCGCTGGAAGTTGGCCGCAACCAGTAGATAAGCATAGCCCAAATTCTTATGATGTTATGCAAGCGGAAAAAATGACGATAGTCAAAGCTATGACAGATCAGGAGTACGTTGATACGGCCGAGAAAGCGTACATCAGTCTTTTTAACCGTGAACAATTTCATCGAAAACAAATTGAAGAAGCAAAGAATACATATTCTTTTGTTCCCAAGCTACTTACCGATTTAAAATATAAATAAATGATGTTAAATCTGAAAAAGCCCTTTTTTGTTCTTGCTCCTATGGATGATGTCACTGATACAGTGTTCAGGCAGGTGATCGCTGACTGTGCTAAGCCCGATTTATTCTTTACAGAATTTGTAAATGTTGATGGATTGCAAAGTAAGGGAAGGCCTCGGCTCATTCATAAAGTGGCACTCACTCAAAAGGAAAAGCCAGTGGTGGCACAAATTTGGGGTAAGGTACCGGCTAATTACGAGAAGACGGCAGCAGAACTTGTTGCTATGGGTTTTGATGGGATAGATATCAATATGGGGTGCCCCGATAAGACAATTGTTAAGAATGGTTGTTGCTCGGCGCTCATTAATGACCGTGATCTTGCGATTGCAATTATTACTGCAGTAAAAAGAGGAGTTAATGGACGGGTTCCAGTGAGTGTGAAAATTCGTACTGGCTGGAATGAGGTCGATTTCTCTTGGCCTGAGCTTATTTTAGAACAGGGAATAGATATGCTAACGGTACACGGTCGCACAACAAAAGAAATGAGTAAAGTACCTGCTCGTTGGGAAGACATAGCAGCGATTGTGAAAATTCGTGACAAGGTAGCTCCTGCAACACTTATAGTGGGCAACGGAGACGTAGAAAGCAGAGAGCATGGAGAAATGCTTGCAAAGAAATATAAGCTCGACGGCATTATGATTGGCCGCGCAATTTTTACTGATCCTTACATTTTTTCTAAAAAATCTCCATGGGTCGAAACATCCGAGAAAGATCGGCTTAAGCTTTTCAAAAAACACATTGAACTTTTTCAACAGACCTATCATAACAGAGAGCGAAATTGGCAGGGGTTGAAGCGAATGGCAAAAGTCTATGTTCATGGCATTGAAAATGCCAGTTTGTTTCGCGATCAACTCATGAGAAGTGAAACACTCGACGATATGCTCAAAGTGATTGAATCAAAGATACGTTAGACGTACTTTTTCCCCATACAACTAGCTCCAAATTAAAAGAACCCTATGCAGGGTTCCTTCAATCGAATGATTTCGAACATGGTCGCGGGGGCAGGACTCGAACCTGCGACCTTGTGGTTATGAGCCACACGAGCTGCCACTGCTCTACCCCGCATTAAGACCGAAGGGTATAATACCCTGTATTCATCTACTGGTCAAGAGGTAGGGGTTTTATGAAAAAAGAAATTAACCCAGTCCTGCCAATTTTGTAGTACCTTAGACTTAGACTTATTTTTCGAAATATCGCTATTTATTACGGCTGTTTGATGTATATATTTATTTGAAACAGCGGTAGGCACAAGAATTAACTTTTCTCCTGGCAGCGCTTTATTGAAATATTTTCTTGCCTCAAGACTGAGATAGGAATCAGAACTATAATAATTAATAAGCAGCGTTTCATTTTTATTCATTTGAGTTTGGACTGCAACTGATTGCTGAAGAGCGACAATTTGTCTTTGCAGGGAATAGTTTTTTTGAATTGTTTTAATCGTGCTCCACGTTACCGATAAGCCAATTAAGAGCACCACATACAAGCCAAGATTTCTTGTATTAAAAAGTGATTTAGTAAAAGTGCTATTTTTTATTTTTTCGTACATACCTTTTTATAGTATAGTACACTCTATAACTTTTGTACTCGACTAGGGTATAATTAACTAGTTATTTGTGGGGCCGTAGCTCAGTGGTTAGAGCAGTCGGCTCATAACCGATTGGTCGCTGGTTCAAATCCAGCCGGCCCCACCAAGTATAAGCACAATAAATAAGAGGCCTATTTAGGCCTCTTATTTTATTATTAATTGAATGAATTAGTAATTCAGTGACAAAATCATTTTTTTAATTTCTTTATATTCATCACTATTAACATATTTTTTTGCGTCATTTATGCTAGAAAATTTCTTTAGGCCTCCAGTAACGCTGTCGCCAAAGCTAATTCCATGAATATCGTTTTTACGTGGGCCAAAATAGTAGTAAAATGTGTTGCTACACACCTTACCTGTTGCTCCCAAGGCAGTATATTCGTCACTTAGACCATAATGCACCCCATACCCGCCACCTTCATTTTCTATGACCGTAAAACTGAGTGATGTAGGTTTATAACTCTGAAATTTTGTTTCTACTGAATCAATTACCGTGTAGTTAGATGGCGTATCGCACGTTCCGCCTAGCTGCATCCCAACCACAAAGTGAGCTATGACCTCGCCATCGGCATTTTTTATCTCGACATTTCGGTTATAATAGATAGAGTCGTCGCCACTCTTTTTCTCATCAATACTCCATGAACTAGGATATTTGAAAGAGATGTTGTATTTATCTGTAGTATAGGTGTTGTATGTAATCTCTTTCGTCACACTAGTATTATTCGTTGCATTAGTTGTTGTAGTTGCAGTACTAGTCGTAGACTTCTTGTTTACTTGTTTGTATCCTATATAACCAAGTCCTCCTACCAGAATGAGTACTACTATTAGTAGTAGAACTTCAACGAGTGTGAA
>Ga0209499_1000470_pt1 | contig 29819 bp, 24 predicted proteins | sample C_130208_EF_Meta_FD_187306 | JGI IMG/M metagenome (GOLD analysis project Ga0209499, IMG submission 187306) | Freshwater microbial communities from Lake Croche, Canada to study carbon cycling - C_130208_EF_MetaG (SPAdes) (version 2) | ecosystem: Environmental > Aquatic > Freshwater > Lake... | reverse complement strand
ATTTTTATTACAAAGACCAAATTTTAGCTATTTTTACCAACCAAGAAATTAAAAATTTTAAATTAAAATTACCATAATGCACATAGCGGTAGCAGGAAACATAGGAGCAGGAAAGACAACTTTGACAAAATTTTTAGCCAAACATTTTAAGTGGGAACCCCATTTTGAAGATGTAGTTGACAACCCATATTTGGATGATTTTTATCATCAAATGGAGCGTTGGTCATTCAACTTACAAATCTATTTTTTAAATTCTCGTTTTCGACAAGTATTGCAAATACGCGAGAGTGGTAAAAATACCATTCAAGACAGAACGATATATGAAGATGCTAATATATTTGCTCCTAATTTACACGCTATGGGATTAATGACAAATCGTGATTTCCAAAACTATACTTCTTTATTTGAATTGATGGAAGGATTAGTTGGAGCTCCTGATGTGTTAATATATTTAAGAAGTTCAATTCCCAATTTGGTCTCCCAAATTCATAAACGAGGGCGTGATTATGAAAACAGTATTTCTATTGATTATTTAAGCCGCTTGAACGAACGTTATGAAGCTTGGATTTCTACTTATGATAAAGGTAAATTATTAATAATAGATGTTGACAATATAGATTTTGTAAATAATCCCGAAGATTTAGGTATGATTATCAATAGAATTGATGCTGAAATAAACGGATTGTTTTAAAATATGATCTAATTACTAACAAAAATGCCTCACAAATTGTGAGGCATTTTTAGTATAAAACGGTATAGTTATTTCTTTTCAGAACAACAATCTTTTTTAACTTCTTCTTTATATCCTTTTGGATCAATGTATTTTCCATCAGTTCCATAATGTGATAAGCAAGCTTCTTTTTGCTCTGGGGAACATTTAAGGCTGTCGCACATGGCAGAACATTCCTCTTTTGTCATTGTGGCACATTTACTCATATCACATTTACCCATCATTTCTCGCGAACATTTCATTTCCATTTCTGGCATTGAGCAATGAGGAATTTCTTTTTTCTCAACACCACTTCCTAAAATAGGAGCGATTACTAATCCAATTAAACAAGTTAATTTAATTAATATATTCATAGATGGACCCGAAGTATCTTTGAATGGATCTCCAACTGTGTCTCCTGTTACTGCTGCTTTGTGTGCATCAGAGCCTTTGAATGTCATTTCTCCATTGATTTCTACACCAGCTTCAAAAGATTTTTTTGCGTTATCCCAAGCACCACCAGCATTATTTTGGAATACTGCCCAAAGCACACCCGAAACGGTAACTCCAGCCATATATCCACCCAACATTTCCGCGATTAGCTGGTTGTTATCTCCATAAACTAATTTGCCTAATAATACAATTGCAATTGGAAAACCAATAGTCATAACACCTGGTAACATCATTTCACGTAATGCAGCTTTTGTAGAAATTTCAACACATTTCCCATATTCTGGTTTACCAGTTCCTTCCATAATACCTGGAATTTCTTTGAACTGACGACGCACTTCATATACCATATCCATTGCGGCTTTACCCACAGAATTCATTGCCAAAGCAGAGAATACAACTGGAATCATTCCTCCAATAAACAACATTGCTAATACAGGAGCTTTAAAGATATTAATACCGTCAATTCCTGTAAATGTTACATACGCAGCAAATAAAGCTAAGGATGTTAAGGCAGCAGAAGCAATAGCGAAACCTTTTCCTGTTGCAGCGGTTGTATTTCCTACTGAATCCAAAATATCTGTACGAGTACGAACTTCTTTTGGTAATTCACTCATTTCAGCAATTCCACCCGCGTTATCAGAGATTGGTCCGAAAGCATCGATTGCCAATTGCATTGCTGTTGTTGCCATCATAGCAGATGCAGCTAAAGCCACGCCATAAAATCCAGCAAATGCATATGAAGACCAGATTGCAGCTGCAAATAAAAGTACTGTTGGGAACGTAGAAATCATTCCTGTTGCCAAACCTGCAATTACGTTAGTACCTGCTCCAGTTGATGATTTTTGTACAATAGCCAAAACTGGTTTTGTACCTAAACCTGTGTAATATTCTGTTACAGATGAAATAGCACCACCAACAACTAGCCCCACTAAAGTAGCATAGAAAACTCTCATCGAAGAGATTTGTTGCGCACCTTCACCAAAGAATTCCATTGTCATTATGGAAGGCAACATCAAATCAACTAGAAAGTAACAAGCAATGGCTGTTAATACTATAGAAAGCCAGTTTCCAATGTTTAGTGCTTTTTGAACTTGTGCTTCTTTTGCATTATCGTCAGAGATTCTAACAACCAATGTTCCTATAATTGAGAATAATATACCAAAACCAGCAATTGCCATTGGTAATAAAATTGGTCCGATTCCACCAAAAGCGTCTTCGATTTTACCACCCATATCTTTGATTACATAGTTTCCAAGAACCATAGCTGCCAAAACAGTTGCCACATAAGAACCGAATAAATCAGCACCCATTCCGGCAACATCGCCTACATTATCTCCTACGTTATCTGCAATAGTAGCAGGGTTGCGTGGATCATCTTCTGGAATACCTGCTTCAACTTTCCCAACTAAATCAGCACCTACATCTGCAGCTTTTGTATAAATACCACCACCAACACGTGCAAACAAAGCAATAGATTCAGCTCCAAGAGAAAAACCAGCTAATGTTTCTAGAACGATAGTCATATCTTCAGTTGAAGTCCATGAGCCTTTCATGAATATTTGGAAGAATATTATAAAGAAACCTGTTAACCCTAGAACTGCTAAACCAGCAACACCCAATCCCATAACTGTTCCACCACCAAAGGAGACTTTCAAAGCTTGTGGCAAACTAGTACGAGCAGCTTGTGTAGTTCTAACATTAGTTTTTGTTGCTATTTTCATCCCCATATTTCCCGCTAAAGCAGAAAAAAAAGCTCCGAAAACAAAAGCGACAACAATTAAAATATCTGTTTTAACACCTGGTATAAAAGTAATACCTGCTAACACAACACTTGCAATAATAACAAATACAGCTAACAATCTATATTCTGCTTTTAGGAAAGCCAAAGCCCCTTCGTAGATATAATCTGATATTTCTTTCATCTTTCCGTCACCGGCATCTTGTTTTAAAACCCAAGATCTTTTGATTGCCATAAAAGCCAATCCTATCAGTGCCATAACAATCGGCACATAAATCATCATTGATTCCATAATTATAATTTTAGTTATAAATTTTATCGGGGGCAAAAATAGCAAAAATTTAAGAATTAATACAAGATGTTTCTGTTTATAAAAACAAAACTCCTAAATAAATATAGTTGTTTAAATTTTATTTCTTTTTTTTTAATAATAATGCCACAATATACAAGAAGCTAAGATTAAATATGGTTTCTAATTTATAACCATTTATTCAATTTCTTCTATTGTGCTTTTATGGCTACATTATCAAGAAATATATCTAGAATTTTTGATAAGAATGGAAGCCCTATTGAAATTAACTTTTATTAGAAATAGTTCTTCTCCAATTTCTAATACTGTCTTAAATAAATAGCTTTAAAAGATAACTTTCTTGTTTAGAATTTTTTCAGGTAGAAAAAATAGGCTTCCTTCTCTTTAGAAATAAAATCCGAAAGAACCTTTTATAGTAAAGTTACTAGTATCAGGTATATCACGATAATTTGCTCGCCAAGCAAAATCAAGACGGAAAACTTTAAAAATATTTCCAACTCCAGCGCTATATTCCCAATAGGGTCTTTCTGGAGCTTTGTAAATCAAACCAGAGGCATTGATGGATTTATTTTGATCTGAAACGGTGCCGTAAACTCCTTTAACTCCAACAATTTCTCTAAGATTAAGTTTTCTTAAACCAGGAATTCTTGCAAATATTTTTCCATTGAAATTATGTTCCCATTGAAAAGTAGCATACTGGTCAGTCACAAATTCATAAAAGTTAAGATTACTAAAAGTATTATCAATTATAAAATAAGTTTGATTTCCTGGGACAATACTCATCAAACCTAATGGAATTTTTCCAAATGTTTTTCCTAATTCCATCGTGAAATTGGAACGCCCAATTGCCCCAGTAATGATAGGTTGTTTGTAGAACAATTGTAGTTTTTGATAATCAAAATCACTATTGATAAATCCTTTAAAACCTTGACTATAATTGACAAAAAATCTACTGTATGGGCTATCAATATCTCTTCGTTCTACACCATATCCAATAGTTTTTTTCTTTGGTGTATATTCCACTTGAAGATTTAACTCTGATTGTTTTACTTCACTTTTTGTAGTGGTCATAGTATTATCTGTAAAATAATCTAGCTTAAACGTATCTGAAGCAGACTCCAAGGTTCGATATGAAAATCCTAGTTGGAAAATTAGATTTTTGATTGGTTCAATTTCAATTGCTAATGTACTTAAATTAATATTAGTCAGTTTTCCGTTAGAACCTGTTGTAAAAAGTCCTGAGGATGCATAACTTCTTCCCAAAACATCATTGGTAGTGGTTAAACTTGCACCAATTTGTTCAACATCTCGTCTATTTCCTCCTGAAATGATAATTCTATTTTTTTTATCAATCATCCATTTTCCTGAAGCACCATATTTGAATTTATTATCTTTAAATCCATAGGCAGTGTATCCTTGTAAACGCCACAAATCATTGGGACCAAAATAGGTTCTTCCCCCTGCTCTGAGACGAACTCCTTCTACTTGATTATAACCAATGGTTGAAAAAATTGGCCCATAATCAAAATGACCGAACTGTATATATCCGCTACCCAAAATGGAAACCAAATTATATATTTGTTTAAAACGTTTTACTGTTTTTAGCGTATCAATCATTTTATAAATTTTTACCTCATCTTTATTCAATTTTTCAAAACGGTTTTCTTCCCAATAGTCATTAGATTTATTGTAAACAGAGTTGTCTATATAATTGACTTTGTCTTTATAAAACTTTTCAGGTTTCTTTTCATTAAACTTAAAATTTCTGTATGAAGTGGTTCGTTTTCCATAAATTCCTTTTGATTCTTCTTTCTTTTTTAGAGCAAAGTCAGACATCATATAATCTCGAGTTGGAAGAAAAACAGAATCGTTTAAAACATCAAATTCTTGTTCTAAATAAATATCTTTTACCCAGTTAATATTAGCGCTTTTAGTAATTGCCATATTAATTTTTTTTATGGCAAATGTTGAATCATTTACCCAAAAATCTCCTTTAAAAGTCAACTCATTTTTCCTTCTTGGATAGAATACAATATTATAGCACCATTTATTATCTATAAAAGCAGTATCTGCTAAGACATAATTATATACATCTATACCTGTTCTAGATAATGGACTGGTGAAACTCTTGTCGAAGAAATTCAAATAATTGTCATAAATATCAAAATCATTATACAAATCTTTGATGAACATATTCACTCCATCGCCATTTCCAATTCCTGAATTTTTGTTAGCTTTCAGTATCTCTTTAGTTTTTTTGGTTTCATTATCTCCATAAAATTCAGTGAGAGATTCATTGATAAAAATAGGTAGATAGGTTTTTCCAGTTACTCTAGAAGTATCGATGTTCTTGAAAACAAATTCCATCCCTTTGAAAATTTTACTTTTCATAAAGGCACTATCTATAGTATTCATATCAAACTCAACCTTTTCATATTTATCATATTGGTATTGTTTAAACATTTTTAAACCATTTTTTCTTCTTCTTTCCCAAATCTTTCTCAAAATATCCAAAGCCGGATTATTCTTTTTGGAAGTTTTTCCAGCAAAAATCTTTACTTCTTTCAATGAATTTCCTTCTTTCAATACAACTTTAAAATTATAATTTACCAAACTAGGGAGTTTCACTTCTTTATCTGGAAATCCAACAAAAGACACGACCAATGCCGAATAATTTTCAGGGGATTCTATATAGAAGCGTCCATCTTCATTCGAAACAACTCCTGTTTTTGAACCTTTAAATACAACATTAGCGTAGGGAACTGGTTGATTGGAATTATCAACTATAACTCCACTAACTTTTGTCTGAGCAGAAAGACTAATTACAAAAACAAAGAGGAATATAATAAGTGGAAATATCTTTTTCATGGGCATAAAAAAACTTCATCAATAAAAGATTGATGAAGTTTCAAATATAGGTAAAAATAAGTTATTTGTAAGTTACTTTTTTTACAGCTTTAATGACATCTTGAGCGTTTGGCAACCATTCTTTCAATAAAGTGGGAGAATATGGCGCTGGTGTATCAGCTGTTGTAATTCTTTGAATTGGAGCATCCAAATAATCAAAAGCTCTTTCTTGAACCATGTAAGTTATTTCAGAAGCCACACTAGCAAATGGCCACGCCTCTTCCAATACAACTAAACGATTTGTTTTTTTTACTGAATTGATAATTGCATCATAATCCATTGGGCGAACGGTTCTCAAATCAATAATTTCACAAGAAATTCCTTCTTTAGCTAGTTCGTCAGCTGCAATAAACGCTTCTTTTATAATTTTTCCAAAAGAAACAATAGTTACATCTGTTCCTTCTCTTTTTATGTCAGCTACTCCAAGTGGAATGGTGTATTCTCCTTCAGGAACTTCACCTTTATCACCATACATTTGCTCAGATTCCATAAAAATAACAGGATCATTATCGCGAATTGCTGCTTTCAATAATCCTTTGGCATCATAAACTGTTGACGGAACAACAACTTTCAAACCTGGTGTGTTAGCAAACCAGTTCTCAAAAGCCTGTGAATGTGTAGCACCTAATTGTCCTGCAGAAGCTGTTGGCCCTCTAAAAACCATTGGCATAGGAAACTGTCCAGCAGACATCTGACGCATTTTTGCAGCGTTATTTATTATTTGATCAATACCAACTAACGAAAAGTTGAAAGTCATGTATTCAACAATAGGGCGACAACCATTCATTGCTGAACCAACTGCAATTCCGGCAAAACCAAGTTCGGCAATAGGTGTATCAATAACTCTTTTTGGTCCAAATTCGTCAAGCATTCCTTTAGATGCTTTATAAGCACCATTATATTCGGCTACTTCTTCACCCATTAAATATACTGATTCATCGCGACGCATTTCTTCACTCATAGCCTCACAAATCGCTTCTCTAAATTGTATTGTTCTCATAGTATGATTATGTTACTTTCAAATTTTGAAAGGCAAAAATAAAAATTTAAAATGATTAAAAAGCATTTATTGCCTTTAATTAATAGTCTTTTGAAAAGACTTTATTTTAAAAATAAAATTAATCAATTTAACATACTTTACGAAATCGATTGAAATTTGAAAATATATTATGCATGCATATAAAAATTAGAAATATATTTTATACTTTTACACTCAGAAAACATACTTAATATAACAATAATGAAAATATTAGTTTGCATCAGCCATGTACCTGATACTACTTCAAAAATCAACTTTATCAATGATGATTCTGAGTTTGACACTAATGGAGTTCAATATGTTATTAATCCTAATGACGAATTTGGATTAACTAGAGCCATTTGGTTTCAAGAACAACAAGGCGCAAATGTAACAGTTGTAAATGTAGGTGGTGCAGATACCGAACCAACTTTAAGAAAAGCTTTAGCCATTGGAGCTAATGAAGCAATCAGAGTTAATGCAACTCCAACCGATGGTTTTTTTGTAGCAAAACAAGTAGCCCAAGTCGTTAAGAATGGCAATTATGACTTAGTAATCTGTGGTAAAGAATCCCTAGATTATAATGGAGGAATGGTTCCAGGAATGTTAGCAGGATTGCTAAATTTTAACTTTGTAAATTCTTGTACGGAATTAACTATTGATGGAACTTCTGCTAAAGCAGCGAGAGAAATTGATGGTGGAAAAGAAATAATTTCTGCTTCACTTCCATTAGTAATCGGTGGACAAAAAGGATTAGTTGAAGAAAAAGATTTGCGTATTCCAAATATGAGAGGAATCATGACGGCAAGAACAAAAGTATTAACTGTACTTGAACCGGTTGCTGCAAACCACAATACAAAAGCCGTAAAATTTGAAAAACCAGCACCTAAATCTGCTGTGAAATTATTTTCTGCAGATGATTTAGACGGACTAATAAATGCATTACACAACGAAGCAAAAGTTATCTAACAGTCAAATGTCAAAAGCCGAAAGTCAAAAGAAAACTTCTTTAAGACTTACGACTTTAGACTTTAAGACACAAAAAACATAAATTATGTCATTATTAATATATGCAGAATCATCTGAAGGAAAATTCAAAAAAGTAGCTTTTGAACTAGCTTCCTATGCCAAAAAAGTAGCCGAAACTTTAGGAACAACTGTAACCGCTGTAACAGTAAACGCAGGCGACGTTTCTGAATTATCAAAATATGGTGTAGATAAAGTTTTAAAAGTGTCTAACGACAAACTATCAAATTTTAATGCTAAAGCCTATGCTGATGTAATCAAACAAGCTGCTCAAAAAGAAAGTGCTAAAGTAATTTTACTTTCTTCAACAACCGATAGTTTGTATTTGGCCCCTTTTGTTGCCGTTGGTTTAGAAGCAGGATTTGCATCAAATGTAGTTGGATTGCCTTTAAGTACTTCACCATTTCGAGTAAGAAGAAATGCTTTTTCAAACAAAGCATTTAACACAACCGAAATTTCTACTGATATAAAAGTTTTGAGTCTTGCTAAAAATTCTTATGGCATTTTTGAAAATACTTCATCTGCTAACGAAGAAGATTTTGCTCCAAGTTTAAACGATGGTGATTTTAATGTAAAAGTAGAATCAGTAGAAAAGTCAACCGGAAAAGTAACCATTGCTGATGCTGATGTTGTAGTTTCTGGTGGTCGTGGATTAAAAGGGCCAGAAAATTGGGGAATATTAGAAGAATTAGCTTCTGTTCTTGGCGCAGCAACTGCTTGTTCAAAACCAGTTTCTGATTTAGGTTGGCGTCCACATAGTGAGCACGTTGGTCAAACGGGTAAACCAGTGGCTACTAAACTATATATCGCCATAGGAATATCTGGAGCTATTCAACATATTGCAGGAGTTAATTCCTCAAAAACAAAAGTAGTTATCAATTCTGATGCTGACGCACCCTTTTTCAAAGTAGCAGACTATGGTATTGTAGGTGATGCGTTTGATATCGTGCCAAGATTAACAAAAAAACTAGCAGCCTTCAAAGCTCAAAACACATAAGCAAATTTATTAATTCAAATAAAGAGCTATCTGAAATTTTAATTTTCTTATGGCTCTTTTTTTTTACAATACATTTCTAAAAGAAAAAAGTTTTTGTTACTTTGCATTTCATTAAATTATATATAAATCAAAGTCTTGATGCCTTGAAATCAATTCTTGACACAACAAAAATATGAGTTTAGTCAAACTAACTATAAAAGGCATTTCATACAGCCAAACACAGAATGGTGCGTATGCATTGATTTTAAATGAAGTTGATGGTGAACGAAAACTACCCATAGTGATCGGAGCTTTTGAAGCGCAATCTATTGCTATTGCTCTAGAAAAAGAAATTAAACCTCCAAGACCATTAACCCACGATTTATTTAAAAGTTTTGCAGATAGATTTGATATTATTGTAAAACAAGTTATAATTCACAAACTAGTTGATGGTGTTTTCTACTCAAGTATTATTTGTGAAAGAGATAAAATTGAAGAGATAATTGATGCAAGAACTTCAGATGCTATTGCACTAGCTTTGAGATTTAATGCTCCAATTTTTACTTATAAAAATATTTTAGACAAAGCCGGAATTTATTTAAACAATCCTAATGAAATTGAAAATCAAAATATAGATGATAAAGGAGTACTTTCATCACCTGAAACTTTTGGATTAGATAAAAAGGGAAACGAACCAAAGGAAGTTTATGCTAAATTGAGCTTAACAGAACTTCATACATTACTTGAGACAGCTGTACAAAACGAAGATTATGAAAAAGCAGCCAGAATAAGAGACGAAGTTTCAAAAAGAGAATCGTAAATGAAACAATATCATGATTTAATGCGACACGTTTTAGAAAACGGTTGTCAAAAAGGAGACAGAACAGGAACAGGAACCAAAAGTGTTTTTGGCTACCAAATGCGTTTTGATTTAAGTGAAGGTTTCCCTATGGTAACTACCAAAAAGTTACATTTAAAATCAATTATCTATGAATTACTTTGGTTTTTAAGAGGCGATACAAATATCAATTATTTAAAAGAAAATGGAGTTAAAATTTGGGATGAATGGGCCGATGAAAAAGGTGATTTAGGTCCCGTTTATGGTCATCAATGGCGCAACTGGAATAGCGAAGAAATTGATCAAATCACAGAATTAATACAAACATTAAAATCAAATCCTAATAGCAGAAGAATGTTAGTTTCTGCTTGGAACCCATCTGTTTTGCCTGACACATCAAAATCTTTTGCCGAAAATGTAGCCAAAGGGAAAGCAGCTTTACCTCCATGCCATGCATTCTTCCAGTTTTATGTTGCTGAAGATAAATTATCTTGTCAATTATACCAACGAAGTGCTGATATATTTTTAGGGGTGCCTTTCAATATAGCTTCCTATGCATTATTCACCTTGATGATTGCCCAGGTTTGTGGTTTACAAGTAGGCGAATTCATCCACACTTTAGGCGATGCTCACATCTATAATAATCATTTTGAGCAGGTAGAATTACAATTATCCCGTGAACCAAGAGCGTTGCCAAAAATGATTCTCAATCCAAACGTAAAAAATATTTTTGAATTCCAATTTGAAGATTTTACTTTGGTTGATTATGATCCACATCCACATATAAAAGGTGCTGTAGCTATTTAAAATAAAATTTAGAGTACATAGTCTTATGGAAAGAGAACAACACGAATTATATGAATATGCTCGAGATAGAATAAAACAAAAAAAACTTTTGTACTATCATTTTATTGTACTTTTTATTGGAAGTATATTTTTGTTCATTGCTAATAAATGGTTGTCTTTTTATCCCGAAACCACTTGGTGGATATGGGCAATGACGATTTGGATATTTATTTTCCTATTTCATTTTATCAAGGTTTTTATTATTGATAGTTTTATGAATAAAAATTGGGAACGAACACAAATCGACAAGTTAATGCAACAACAAACTAAAAAAGTTGAAAAACTAAAAAATGATTTTGAAAATTCTAAATCTTTAGAAGAATGATAATACTTATTGCAGCTGTTGCACAAAATAATGCTCTCGGGAAAGACAATCAATTACTTTGGCATTTGCCTGATGATTTTAAAAGATTTAAAAACATTACATCCGGACATTATATAATTATGGGAAGAAAAACTTTTGAAAGCTTTCCAAAACCATTACCCAATAGAACTCATATAATAATCACACGTCAAAAAAATTATAACCCAGAAGGTTGTATCGTTGTGAATTCATTAAATGAAGCCATACAATCTTGTCCAAAAAACGAGGACGTATTCATTATTGGCGGTGGAGAAATTTATAAACAATCGATACCAATTGCAGATAAAATTGATATTACCAGAGTTCATAATAGTTTTGAAGCAGATACTTTTTTTCCTGAAATTGAAATAGAAAAATGGCAATTGATTTTTGAAGAATTTCATTCAAAAGACGAAAGACATGATTTTGATTTCACTTTTGAAACTTATGTTAGAAAATAATTTTGTTTTTCATCAAAGTATCAATCAATAATAAAGCCCTATTCTAATTAAAATATTGGTTTATATTTGTAGAAATTTCTACAATGTCAAAAAATATAACGCCTTATAAAGATTCTACACTAAACAAAAAAGATCAAGTAACCCAAATGTTTGATACTATTTCGGGAAACTATGATGAACTGAATAGGGTCATTTCACTTGGAATAGATGTTAAATGGCGAAAAAAAGTAGTTGATTTAGTGGCAAAAAAAAATCCTGAAAATATTCTTGATATTGCAACTGGTACTGGAGATTTAGCAATTTTAATGACGCAAACTTCTGCCAAAAAAATTGTTGGACTAGATTTATCAGTAGGTATGCTCGATGTAGGAAAACAAAAAATCATAGATAAAAACCTCACTGAAAAAATAGAAATGGTTGTAGGTGATAGTGAAAACATTCCTTATCCTGATAATTATTTTGATGCCATTACCGTTTCATTTGGAATCAGAAATTTTGAAACTTTAGAAAAAGGATTAGCAGAAATCTATAGAGTTTTAAAACCTAAAGGCATTTTTGTTATACTTGAAACTTCGGTTCCAACTAAATTTCCATTCAAACAGGGATATGCTTTTTATACTAAATTGATACTACCGTTAATTGGAAAAATATTTTCAAAAGACAATAATGCATACGGATATTTATCAGAATCAGCAGCAAATTTTCCTTTTGGCGAAGCTTTAAACAATATTTTACAAAAAATTTCGTTTACAGAATGTAAAGCCATGCCACAAACATTTGGGGTTGCTACTATTTACACCGCCACAAAAATTTAAACCTGTTTTGTTCAACAACAAATGAAAAAACTACTTATCTTCTTTGTACTAATTTCCATTTCAGCTCAAGGTCAGTTGGGAAAAAGTATTTTTTCAAAAGATCCAATTATTAATTTAGAAAATTTTGACAAACAAAGACTTTATTGGGGTTATTTTCTAGGATTTAGTACGTTTGATTTCAAAACAGATTATAAAGTTCCGGGACAAGATATTATTGTAAATGGAAATACGGGTTTTAATGTTGGACTTGTTGGGAGTCTTCGTCTACAAGAATATATAGAATTGCGATTTGAACCTGGTCTTTATTATGCTAGTAGAACATTGACATATTCTCAATTCTCAAATGATAGAGATGGTTTGCGCGAAGTAAAAGCAACTTATATCGATTTTCCTTTAATGTTAAAATTTTGTTCTAAAAGAACCGGAAATGTAAGACCGTATTTAGTTGGCGGATTGTCATCAACATTAAATTTGTCAAGTAATTCTAAATCAAAAGATGATAATTACCAACAGAAATTTAGAGTTAAGCCTTGGACTCAAAATTATACTTTAGGTTTTGGTCTAGATTTATATTTTGAATACTTTAAATTTTCTCCTTCCATCAGAGGAGTTTTTGGATTAAAGGATGAATTAATCAGAGATGATGACCCGAATAGCCCTTGGACTGGAAATATTAATTCTATGAAAACACGAGCTGTGCTTATCAATTTTACATTCCATTAAAAAAAAACATTTCGCTATTCCATATTTCGTCTAAATTCGCTTAAAAATATTGCGGTTGCAGTAGCCACATTTAAACTTTCTGTTTGTTGGATATCTCCAAATCTTGGTATTGCAATTCTATTTTCAATAAATTTTTCTAATTCTGATGAAATCCCGTTTGCTTCATTTCCAAATATCAGAATTCCATCTGTTGCTAATTTTTCTTTATAAATAGTTGCGCCATCCATAAAAGCTCCAAAAACAGGTAAAGAAGTATTGGCAAAAAAACTTTTTAAGTCTAAATAACTGACTTTTACTCTAGCAATAGACCCCATAGTGGCTTGAATAACTTTTGGATTATATACATCTACTGTCTCTGGAGAACACAAAATTTGTTTAACTCCAAACCAATCTGAAAGCCTTATAATAGTTCCTAAATTTCCTGGATCACGAATGTCGTCAAGGGCTATAATCAACCCTGAATTTTCGATTGCATTATCCTTTGGGATTTTAAATATTGCTAAACAAGCACTTGGTGAACTCAATGCCGAAATTCTTTTCATGTCTTGTTCGCTGATCAAAGATTTTTGATAATTTGCTATGTTTTCAAAAATACTTGAAGTTTCATACAAATGTTCAAGCACAAAATTTGATTGTAACAATTCTTGAATTACTTTTACACCTTCAGCAATAAACATTTGATTTGCTAATCGGTATTTTTTTTGTTGAAGACTTGTAATAAATTTTATTTGGTTTTTACTAACCATAAAATACTGTATTTTTGAATTAAATATTTCACACCACTTGAAAAAGAGCATCACAAAAATATCACTATTTATTCTAACTGCACTAATTATATTTGGTTGTAACACTCTAAAAAGAGTTCCCGATGGAAAAAGTCTCTTGACTAAAAATGATATTTATGTTGATAACAAAAAAGACAACTCTGAAGACAACACAAATCAACTATACCAAAAACAAAACAGTTCTATTCTAGGATACAGACTTAGGTTAAATATGTTCAATTTGGCCAGGCCAAAATCAGATTCATTATTCAAATCAATAATGATTAAGAATCCAAAAAGATATTATAGAAAAGCCAAATGGCTTTCTAAAAAACAAGTAAAAAGATTAGGCGAATCGTTCTTGTACTCAGGTATAGATAATTTTTTAAGAAAAACGGGGGAAGCGCCCGTTATATTAGATACTTCTAGCACTAAAAAATCTTTGAAGCGATTAAAATCCTATTATTTTAATAGAGGATATTTTGATGTTGTAACAAGATATAAAATTGACAGTTTAGCTAAGAAAAAAGTAAAACTTAGATATGACATTGAAACTGGAAAGCCCTTCATGGTTGATAGTATCAGCAGCTCTATTACTAGTAAACCGTTAGATTCTATTTATCAATTAATGAAGAAATATTCTGTATTAAAATCAAACCAACGATTTAAATCAAGCGATTTTGACGATGAAAGAGTAAGAATTACAGAAGATTTTAGAAACAATGGTGCTTTTAGATTTCAACAAAATTATGTGACCTATGAAATTGATACGCTTTCAAAAACACATAAGGCTAATGTAGAATTAGTAATAGAAAATGAATCTATAAGAGTTGAAGACAGTATTTATTCTATGCCATTCAAACTTTATAAAATTAGCAAGGTGAATATTTTTACTGATCATACTGCTACTAATTCAAATGCTATTATTAAAGACAGTACTGTTTACAAAGGGTTCCATTTATACAGTTTCAACAAATTGAAATATAAACCAAAAGCAATTACGGATGGTGTTTTTGTGATAAAAGGAAATTATTTTTCAGATAAAAACTCAGCTTTAACTTCAAAATATTTAAGTAACCTCAAAGTTTTCAACTATCCATTAATACAATATGTTCAGGATAAGGATCAAGAAGATGGATTGATTGCTAATATTTACTTAACTCCAAGAAAGAAACATACCTATGGATTCTCAACAGATTTTACTCATTCAAACATTCAAGATTTTGGAATTTCTGGAAATACATTTTTAGGAATTCGAAATGTATTTAATGGTGCTGAAACTTTTGAATTAGGATTTAGAGGTAATGTAGGTTCGTCAAAAGATTTAGCCAATCCAAAAAATAATTTTTTCAATATTTCAGAAATTGGAGTTGATGCTAAATTAAATTTTCCTAGAATATTTTTTCCTTTAAAAACAGATAAAATCATTCCTAAAACAATGATACCCTATACTACTTTAAGTGTAGGCTATTCAAAACAAACCAATATTGGATTAGACAAACAAAACTTTACAAGTTCATTAACATATAGTTGGACGCCTAAAAAAAATACAAATTTTAAATTTGATTTATTCAATGTTCAATTTGTTAGAAATCTAAATCCTTCCAACTATTTTAATATATACAAATCATCATACAACTCCATTAATCAAATTGCACAAAGCTATCCTACGGTAAATGCAAGTTACTTTAACCCAATCACGGGCGACCTAATTATTGAAGATGGTGTTTTTGGGTTTGCAAATGATGTCGTTGAAAATCAAAGCGTTGTTGTTTCACCAAATGATGCTAAATCAATCTTAAGTATTTTAGAAAGAAGAGTTAGATTGACCGAAAACAACTTGATTTTCGCTTCAAATATTACCTATTCTAAAACATCACAAAAAGATTTATTTGACAACAATTTTTATGCTGTCAAAGCAAAAATAGAATCTGCTGGAAATGTATTGTCTTTATTTGCCAACTTATCTAAACAACTGCAAAATCAAGATGGAACAAAAACTATTTTTAATGTTGCTTATTCCCAGTATATAAAATCTGAATTTGAATTTATTAAACATTGGGATTTAAAGCGTAAAAAAGTAGTGGCTACAAAAGTTTTTGCCGGAATAGCTATACCCTATGGAAACTCAAACAGTATCCCATTTTCTCGAAGTTATTTTGCAGGCGGAACCAATGATAATAGAGCATGGCAATCCTATAGTTTAGGGCCAGGTTCAAGTGGAAGTGTTTTAGATTTTAATGAGGCAAATATGAAACTATTATTTAGCACTGAATTACGATTTAATATTTTCAAAAAATTAAACGGCGCTGTCTTTACTGATCTTGGAAACATTTGGAATGTTTTAGACAATACAACTTATCAACCTTCCATTTTTAGAGGATTGAAATCCTTAGGCAATATAGCTATTGGTTCAGGATTTGGATTTAGATATGATTTTAGTTTCTTTATTATTCGACTAGATTTAGGATTTAAAACTTATAATCCCTCAATTAATTTACAAGAAAAATGGTTTAAAGAAATGCGCTTCGATAAATCGGTTATAAATATTGGAATTAATTATCCTTTCTAAATTTAGAAATTATTATTTTTGCAAACTAAACAAAATAAACAAAACAAGACAATGGGCCACAATATCAAACCTGGAGTTGCTACTGGAGATGAAGTTCAAGCAATATTTAATTATGCAAAAAAAAACGGATTTGCTCTTCCTGCAGTTAACGTAATTGGGTCTAGCACAATAAATGGTGTATTAGAAACGGCTGCGAAATTAAATGCTCCCGTAATTATTCAATTTTCAAATGGAGGTGCTCAATTTAATGCTGGTAAAGGTCTTTCTAATACTAGTGAAAAAGCAGCTATTGCTGGTGGTATTGCTGGTGCAAAACATATTCACACTTTGGCAGAAGCTTATGGCGCGACTGTAATTCTTCATACTGACCATTGTGCTAAAAAATTATTACCTTGGATTGATGGTTTATTAGACGCTTCTGAGAAAAATTTTGCTGAAACTGGAAAACCATTATTTTCTTCTCATATGATTGATTTATCAGAAGAGCCAATCGAAGAAAATATTGAAATTTGTAAAACCTATTTGGCTAGAATGAGCAAAATGGGAATGACGTTAGAAATTGAACTTGGAATTACGGGTGGTGAAGAAGATGGGGTTGATAATTCTGATGTAGATAGCTCAAAACTATATACCCAACCTTCAGAAGTGGCTTATGCCTATGAAGAATTACTAAAAATATCTCCTAAGTTTACCATTGCAGCTTCTTTTGGAAATGTTCACGGTGTTTACAAACCAGGAAACGTAAAATTAACGCCAAAGATTTTAAAAAACTCTCAAGAATATGTTCAGAACAAATTCAACACTAGTCATAATCCTGTTGACTTTGTTTTCCACGGTGGTTCTGGTTCTACATTAGAAGAAATTAGAGAAGCCATTTCTTATGGAGTAATTAAAATGAATATCGATACTGATTTACAATTTGCCTACACTGAAGGAATTCGAGATTATATAGTAAACAATATTGATTATTTAAAAACTCAAATCGGAAATCCAGATGGAGCCGATTCCCCCAACAAAAAACACTACGATCCTAGAAAATGGATTAGAGAAGGCGAAGTAACTTTTATCAAAAGATTAGAAGAAGCTTTTGCAGACTTAAACAACGTAAACACATTATAACTAACAATTGATAATTGATAATGGATAATTATTCATTGTCAATTATCCATTATCCACAAAATTATGGCTTGGTTTAAAAGAACAGAAAAAGGAATAACAACTCCCACCGAAGATAAGAAAGATGTTCCTAAAGGACTTTGGTACAAATCACCAACAGGAAAGATTATTGACCAAGACGAACTGGCAAGAAACCTATGGGTTAGTCCTGAAGATGATTTTCATGTTAGAATTGGCAGCAAAGAATACTTCGAAATCTTGTTTGACAACAATGAATTCAAAGAATTAGATGCAAAAATGACTGCAAAAGATCCGTTAGGATTTGTAGATACCAAAAAATATGCTGACCGATTAAAAGAGGCTATCGAAAAAACAGGGTTGAAAGATGCTGTTCGCACTGGTGTTGGAAAATCAAAAGGAAATGATTTAGTAGTATGCTGCATGGATTTTGCTTTTATTGGTGGTTCGATGGGAGCAGTTGTTGGAGAAAAAATTGCTCGAGGCATTGACTATGCCATCAAACATAAAACACCATTTGTGATGATTTCTAAATCGGGTGGAGCTCGTATGATGGAAGCGGCATATTCTTTAATGCAATTAGCCAAAACCTCAGCAAAATTAGCGCAACTAGCCGAAGCAAAAATTCCTTATATTTCTTTATGTACTGATCCTACAACGGGTGGAACAACCGCCTCTTACGCTATGCTTGGCGACATTAACATCTCTGAACCTGGAGCATTGATTGGGTTTGCGGGTCCACGTGTAGTGCGTGATACAACAGGAAAAGACTTGCCCGAAGGTTTCCAAACGGCAGAGTTTGTATTAGATCATGGTTTCCTTGACTTCATCACGCCAAGAAAAGAATTGAAAGATAAAATTAACCTTTATATTGATTTGATTTTAAATCAAGAAATTAGATAGTTTAAAATACTAAACAAAAAAATGTTATATAAAAACACAAAGAAAAATACTTTGTGTTTTTTTAGGACAAAAAACTACATCCCACTTCTAATCGCCTCTACAGGGTCAAGTTTTGAGGCTGTAATTGCTGGAATAATTCCAGAGATTAGTCCAATGATAGCAGCTAAACTAGTGCCTAAAAGAATATTGCCAAAACTTAAAACAAATTCAAAATCTAATACATTGGTTAAAACAACAGCAATTATCCAGACTAACAACAAACCTATAAACCCACCGATAACACAAAGAATAATAGCTTCAAAGAGAAATTGGAACAGGATAAATTTATTCTTGGCACCCAATGATTTTTGAATTCCAATTAAATTGGTTCGTTCTTTTACAGAAACAAACATGATGTTAGCAATACCAAATCCACCAACAAGCAATGAAAATAAACTAATAATCCAACCACCAACTTTCATATTCCCAATAATTCCATCTATCAAATCGGTAAATCCAGACAATACGCTGATGAAGAAATTATCGATTTCTCCATCTTTTACTCCTCTAAAATGGCGTAATTTTTGACCTATCTCGCCTTTTAATGCCTCTATATCAATGCCTTTATTCGGCTTAATAATGATAAGTGGTATAAGAATTTTATTGTTATCACCATATAATCTTCTCATAAAATTGGATGGAAAAAAAACGGTAGTATCATCATCGCCACCTATAGAAAACCCAGATTCACCTTTCTTTTTTGTAACACCTATAACCGTAAAATTTTGGCCATACATTCTAACTTGTTTCCCTATTGGTTCAGCACCTTCGAACAAACCTTCAGCGATATCATAACCCAATACAACTACTTTTTTACCAGAGATTGATTCTGACTCATTAAAAAATCTTCCTTCAGCAAACTCCATTCTTTCAATATCATCAAACTCAGAAGTTGCAGGAACCATATTAACCGTATTCACCGTTTTTGATTCAAATTTTAAGGTCTGTGTGGAGGTGAAATTTTGAAAACAAGAATTCTCTATATTGTTTAAAGAACCCTTTAAGTATTGATATTCTTCATATTTCACATGAGGGAACTGTTCTCTTTTCCATTTTGGAATATCGCTGGGACCAAATGAAATACTAGTTACATAAATAGTGTTTTTATCTAAGGTCATTAAATCACTTTTTATTTTTCTATCTAAAGAGTCAACGGCTGCCAAAACAGCAATAATAGAAAAAATACCTATAGTTACTCCAAGCAAAGAAAGCAATGTTCGCAATTTGTTATTACGCAAAGCACTCATAGCAAAAGCAAAACTTTCTTTCAATAAACGAAGATAAAATAACATCTACTTATTTTTAGGATGTGTAAATTTCATGAAAATATTCTGAAATCACTAATATTTTGTTGACTGCTTTATACGTGTAATAAAATAAAATTTTGCTACAGTTCTTTCTTGAATTTTGCAAGCAAAAAAACTACTTTTGTGTACGTAAACCTAACTGTCGTCAGACAGGCACAACACACAAAACATGTCAACTACAAAAACAATCCAATCGGCGCTTATTTCTGTCTTTTCGAAAGATGGTTTAGAACCAATCGTTAGAAAACTACACGAACAAAATGTTACTATTTATTCCACTGGAGGAACAGAAGAGTTCATCAATAATTTGGGAATTCCAGTTGTCCCTGTTGAAGAAGTCACTTCCTATCCATCTATTCTTGGAGGAAGAGTAAAAACGCTCCATCCAAAAATTTTTGGCGGAATTTTAAACCGTCAAGACCATGAAACCGATATAGCAGAAATGAAAGATTTTCAAATTCCACAATTAGATTTGGTAATTGTTGATTTGTATCCGTTTGAAAAAACTGTAGCCTCAGGGGCAAGTGAAGCTGATAGTATTGAAAAAATAGATATTGGTGGCATTTCATTAATTCGTGCTGCTGCGAAAAATTTTAAAGACACCGTTATTGTTGCTTCAGTTAATGAATATAGCTTGTTGTTAAATTATATTTCTTCACAAAACGGAAAAACAACTTTAGAGCAAAGAAAACTATTGGCAAAAAAAGCTTTTCATGTTTCTTCACACTATGATACAGCAATTTTTAACTATTTCAACACAGAAGACTCTAGCGAAAGCGAGCAAGCGAAGCAAACCTATTTTAAAGCTAGTATAGCCGATGGTCAGGTTTTGAGATATGGAGAAAACCCGCATCAAAAAGGATTCTTCTTCGGCGAATTTGATAAAATGTTCACTAAATTACATGGTAAAGAATTGTCATATAACAATTTGTTAGATGTTGATGCCGCAGTAAATTTAATTTTAGAATTTAAAAATAACGAACCAACATTTGCCATTTTAAAACACAACAATGCTTGTGGCTTAGCCACAAGAAAAACTATATCAGAAGCATATTTAGCAGCATTAGCTTGTGATCCAACTTCTGCTTTTGGTGGCGTTTTGATTGCTAACGCAACCATAGATTTGGCAACAGCCAATGAAATAAATTCCCTTTTCTGCGAAGTAGTAATAGCCCCAAGTTTTGATGAAGAAGCTATTGCTATTCTATCTGAAAAGAAAAACAGAATATTATTGGTTCAACACGAGGTGGAATTACCAAACAGACAAGTTAGAACTTGTTTAAACGGTTTATTAGTTCAAGACAGAAACACTATTACAGATGCTAAAGACCATTTAAAAATTGTTACAAATACAGCGCCATCAGCTCAAGAAATAGACGATTTATTATTTGCATCCAAAATTTGTAAAAATACTAAATCAAATACGATTGTTTTTGCAAAAAACAGTACATTAGTAGCTTCAGGAACAGGACAAACATCTCGTGTAGATGCTTTGAAACAAGCAATTGAAAAAGCACAAACTTTCGGATTTGATTTGAAGGGTGCTGTCATGGCAAGTGATGCATTTTTCCCTTTTCCTGATTGTGTCGAGATGGCTCATAATGCAGGAATTACAGCTGTAATTCAACCAGGCGGATCGATTAAAGATGAATTGAGTATTAATTTTTGCAACGAAAATAAAGTTGCAATGGTATTTACAGGAACACGTCATTTTAAACATTAATTTGTTTAACTTTGTACGTTAAATTTTTATAAACATTAAACCATAAAAAACCTATGGGATTTTTTGATTTCATGACTGAGGACATCGCTATTGACCTTGGTACAGCCAACACTCTGATAATACACAACGATAAAGTTGTAATTGATAGCCCGTCAATTGTTGCTAGAGATAGAATATCGGGGAAAATTATCGCTGTTGGAAAAGAAGCCAACATGATGCAAGGTAAAACCCATGAAAACATAAAAACTATTCGTCCATTGAAAGATGGGGTTATAGCCGACTTTGATGCATCTGAAAAAATGATTTCGATGTTCATCAAAAGCATTCCTGCATTAAAGAAAAAAATGTTTACACCAGCACTTAGAATGGTAGTTTGTATTCCTTCAGGAATTACAGAAGTAGAAATGCGTGCGGTAAAAGAAAGTTGTGAACGTGTAAACGGAAAAGAAGTATACTTAATCCACGAACCAATGGCTGCTGCAATTGGAATTGGTATCGATATTATGCAGCCAAAAGGAAACATGATTGTTGATATTGGTGGTGGAACCACCGAAATTGCGGTGATTGCACTTGGAGGAATTGTTTGTGATAAATCGGTTAAAATTGCTGGTGATGTTTTTACAAATGACATCGTTTACTACATGAGGACACAACATAATTTATTTGTAGGAGAAAGCACGGCTGAGAAAATCAAGATTACTATTGGAGCGGCCACAGACGATTTAGAAACACCTCCAGATGATATGTCAGTTCAAGGACGAGACTTATTGACTGGAAAACCCAAACAAGTAGAAGTCTCATACAGAGAAATTGCTAAAGCTTTAGATAAATCTATTCAACGTATTGAGGATGCTATTATGGAAACCTTATCGCAAACACCACCTGAATTAGCAGCCGATATTTATAATACTGGAATTTATCTTGCTGGTGGAGGTTCAATGTTGAGAGGATTAGACAAACGTATTTCTCAAAAAACAGATTTACCAGTTTATATAGCGGAAGACCCATTAAGAGCTGTAGTTCGTGGAACAGGAATGGCGCTTAAAAATATCCCTAAATTCAGAAGCATATTAATAAAATAGTGTTTCCCGTAAAATACTGAGCACTGAATACTGAAACTGAACACTAGAAAACGATGCAGCAAATATTTAATTTTATACTTAAAAACAGTAATCGCTTACTGTTTTTGCTGCTTTTGGTAATATCCCTTTCACTGACAATTCAATCACATTCTTATCACAAAAGTAAAATCATTAGTTCAGCTAATTTCTTTACTGGCGGTATTTATGAAAAGATAAATAACATTGATGAATATTTTGGTTTGAAAGCACAAAATGACGAGCTGGCGAAAGAAAATGCCCGTCTAAAAACCTTGCTTTTCAATCAAAAAGACACCACAAAACTTCCTCAGATAGATTCCATTAAAGGCGTTAATAAAATAGATATTCTAGTTTCAAAAGTAATTAGGAATCCTTATAGTTCGTTGGAAAATTTCATCACTATTAACAATGGCTCAACTTCAGGTATAAAACCAAATATGGGTGTAATAAATAGTGCTGGAATAATTGGAATTGTAGATAACACTTCTAAAAATTACGCAACCATCATTAGCGTTTTAAATGTTAATATCAAAATAAACGCAAAGATTAAAAAATCAAATCACTTTGGTTCTTTAGTTTGGAATGGAAAAAGCACAGGATTTGCTCAACTAATTGATGTGCCAAGATTAGCAGGTGTTCGAAAAGGTGATACTATTGTTACAGGAGCAGAATCTAGAGTTTTCCCAGAAAATATTGGTATCGGTACAATTGATAAAGTTTATATTGATAACCAAACTAATTATTATACTTTGGATATAAAATTATTTAATGACATGACTAATTTAGGACATGTTTATGTCATAAAAAATAAGGATGCCGATGAAATAATCAATTTAGAAAACAAAAGCAAAAAAGATGAATAGTGCATTAGGAAATGTTGCCCGTTTTGTCTTGTTGCTTACCGCGCAGGTTTTGATATTCAATAGAATTGATCTCTTCGGATTTATCAACCCATTCCCATACATTCTTTTTATTATTTTGTACCCTGTAAACGGAAATAAAACCGGACTTATAGTGGCTAGTTTCTTTCTAGGATTGCTAATGGATATGTTCTGGAATTCTGGTGGAGTTCATGCTGCTGCTTGTGTTGTTCTTGCTTATTATCGACCATCAATTTTTAAATTTTCTTTTGGTTTAAGTTATGAATATCAAACCGTTAAACTAAATGATATTTTAACTCCCGAACGTTTTTCTTTTATTCTCATTGCTGTTGTAATCCATCATGCTATTTTATTTTTTCTTGAAATTTTTAAAATTAGTTTCCTTTGGGATATTTTAGCGCGAACCGTTTTGAGTACTGTTTTTACAATTACCTCTTGCATAATTATCATTTACATCATTAAGCCTAGCAAAAAATGAGAAAAGTTTTGTTGCCTACAATCATTTTCACTGGTACTATATTACTTATAATTCGTCTTTTTTATTTACAAGTAATTGATGATACTTTAAAATTAAAATCAGATAATAATGCTATAAAAATAAATTATGATTATCCTGAAAGAGGCTACATATATGACAGAAATGGTAATTTATTAGTTGCTAATCAGCCTTCTTATGATATTATGGTAATCCCAAAAGATGTCAAAGAAATAGACACTTCTGAATTTTGTACATTATTAAAAATCACTAAAGAAGATTTTTTAAAAAAAATAGCAAAAGCAAAAGTCTATAGTCCAAGATTACCTTCAGTTTTCTTATCTCAGTTAAACAAAAAAGAATATGCGGCTTTTCAAGAAATTGAGAGAAAATTTGCTGGATTTTATATTCAAAAACGTTCGTTAAGAGACTACCAAGTACCGTGTGGAGCAAATGTTTTTGGATTTATTACACAAGTAAATGACAAAATAATTGCCAAAAACAAATACTACAATAGTGGAGATTTAATTGGCAGACAAGGAGTAGAAGAAAGTTATGAGGAAATTTTAAGAGGAATTAAAGGAGTGAAATACATCCAAAAAGATAAATACAATCGCGAAATAGGTTCTTATAAAGAAGGCCGATTTGATACAATTGCTGTGCAAGGTAAAGACATAAATTTAACCATAGACGCAGAACTTCAAAAATATGGTGAAGAATTGATGATTAATAAACGTGGTGGAATTGTTGCTATAGAACCAAAAACTGGTGAAATATTAGCATTAGTAACTGCTCCATCCTATGACCCTGCCATTTTAGTAGGTAGACAGCGTTCAAAAAATTATACTATGTTGTATCACGATTCTATCGCAAAACCATTGTATGACAGAGGTCTTTTAGCTCAATATCCTCCAGGCTCTCCTTTCAAAATATTAACTGGACTAGTTGCGTTACAAGAAAATGCTATAAATGAAAATACTAGTGTAGTTTGTAATCACGGATTTAGCTTTGCACCAGGTAGATTCATGAGATGCCACTGCCATGGTGGTGTTATGCAATTACACCGCGGAATTTATGAATCTTGCAACACCTTTTTCTCTACTTCCTATATGCGAACTCTTGACAAGTTTTCTGATCCCTCTATTGGAGTTGATGTTTGGAGTAAACACTTAAAAACATTTGGCCTTGGACAATTTATGGGCTATGATTTACCTACCGGTAGAAAAGGGAACATCCCTACATCAAAGACCTACAACAAAGTATATAAAGGATGGCGTTGGAGTAGTAAAACTATTGTATCTAATGCTATAGGGCAAGGTGAGGTTTTAATGACTCCGATGCAATTGGCTAATATGATGGCTGCAGTAGCAAATAGAGGTTTTTATTTTACACCTCATATTGTCAGAAAAATAAAAGGACAAATCATTGATAAAAAATTTACTACAAAGCATAAAACTACTATAAACAGAAGATACTTTGAAACTATGATAAGTGGTTTATTTGATGTATATAATTTTGGTACAGCGCATGGATTAAACGTTGATGGGATAGATATATGCGGGAAAACAGGTACCGCTGAAAATTTTACCAAAGTTGATGGCAAACGCGTACAACTCAAAGACCATTCTATTTTTGTGGCCTTTGCTCCAAAAGATAATCCAAAAATTGCCATTGCCATACTAGTAGAAAACGGTGGATTTGGAGCTACTATAGCTGGACCCATAGCCAGTTTAATGATTGAAAAATATATCAAACACAAAATAACTCGTAAAGATTTAGAAACACGAATTTTAGCAAAAGACTTACAACCCGAATACAATCGTTTTATTTCGAAACCCATAAGAGACACTTTGATTAATACCAAAGTTACAATGAAGGAAAAAGTTGGAGTTATTGTAAAAGATACCAATGAAATTAAAAAGAGAACTACTCTAAAACCTTAATTTCTAAAAAATGAAAAATCAAAGTGTAACAAACAATTTGGATTGGATAAGTGTAGTTATCTATATTACATTATTAATAATGGGTTGGCTCAATATTTATTCTTCTTCTCTTTCAACCATTGCAGAAGAAACTTCTATTTTTGATTTCACTCAAATTTATGGAAAACAATTCATGTTTATCTTGTTGACCATACCCTTAGTCTTTATTGTCCTTTCAGTTGATGGGAAGTTCTATGAAAAATTTTCAAGTGTAATTTATGTCATTGGATTATTATCCTTAGCTGGATTATTTGTCTTTGGAAAAACCATTAAAGGACAAGCCAATTGGTATTCGTTTGGCTCTTTTGGGTTACAACCCTCTGAGTTTGTAAAAGCAGCTACTGCTTTGGCTTTAGCAAAATATTTAAGTGATGTTCAAGTAAATTTAAAAGATACTAATAGGCAAATTCAAGCACTAGGAATTCTTGGTTTACCCATTTTGTTAATTTTACCTCATGATCCAGGGAGTGCTTTAATTTATAGTATTTTTATTTTAGTTTTATATAGAGAAGGATTGCCGTCTTGGTATGTTTGGACAGGATTTATTGCATTAATCCTTTTTGTCTTTGCCTTAATTGTAAAACCTCTTGTGTTAACAGGAATTGCTTTAGCAGCTATTATTTTTATTTATTACAGAAGTAGAATTATAAATCGTAATTGGATACTTAGCAGTATAATTTTTGTGATGATAGGTGGTTTTGTTTTTTCTGTAGATTATGTTTTTGAGAATGTATTTAAACAACATCATCGGGATCGTTTCAATATACTTTTAGGCAAACAAGTAGACATGAAAGGTATTGGTTATAATATTAATCAGTCTGAAATAGCAATTGGTTCTGGAGGTTGGTTTGGAAAAGGATATCTTGAAGGAACGCAAACAAAAGGTGGTTTTGTGCCAGAACAACATACCGATTATATTTTTACAACCGTAGGTGAAGAATGGGGTTTTATTGGCTCTTTGTTTGTTATTGCTTTATTTGTTTGTTTAATTATACGGATTATTTATTTATCAGAACGACAGAAGACCAAGTTCAGCAGAGTCTATGGCTATTGTGTTGCTGGAATTTTATTTATACATTTTTTCGTTAATATCGCCATGGTTGTTGGTATTTTCCCAACTGTTGGAATTCCCCTCCCGTTCTTTTCTTATGGAGGTTCAGGTTTATGGGGGTTTACTATTTTACTTTTTATTTTCCTAAAAATGGATGCTAATAAGGTAAACGAGTGGTAATATTATAATTGAATATTAAAAATATTTAACAAAAAAAATACCGCTAATCAGCGGTATTTTTTTAAATCATAAAGCTATTTTAGGACTTTACTACTTTATCTTTTTTAACTTTATTAGTTAACCCTTTGCCATTTTCAGATTGTAAATCATTTAATATATGAATAGCCTCTTCTATATAAATATCTTTTGATAAACTCTCATGCCATCTATCTCTTTTCTCTTTAAGAATGGAGTCTTTTGACATCGCTTCTAATTCATAAGGAAGAGATTTAAATTCAAATATGTTTTTATAATCCGTAATTGACTTATATTTTTTGCTTTTTTCTTCTAAAGATTTTTGTTCTGCTTTAAATTTATAAATATTTAAGCTATAAACATTTTCTTTATTTCTATCATCTAGCCACTTAGCATTTTCATCAATCAATTTCATTTGTGGATTAGTTTGCATACGTGTTCTGCTTTTTGAAATAGCCAAATCAAAATTGTTTTGTTTGTTCCAAACTTGATAATCAGCAGGGTCAATTTTATCCCATGGCATAGCATTATCTATATCTTTTTCACCCATTTTGAGGTAGGAATATCGATCTGGAATAGCAATATCGCTCTTTACTCCTTCAAGCTGAGTAGAACCTCCATTTATTCTGTAGAATTTCTGAGTAGTTGTTTTTAATGCTCCTAGATCTCCATAGGTACTACCACGAACAAATTGATTTAAATCAATCACATTTTGTACTGTTCCTTTGCCATAGGATTGCTTACTACCAATTATAACTCCTCGTTTGTAATCCTGAATTGCAGCGGCTAAAATTTCTGAGGCTGAGGCTGAAAATTCATTTATCATAATTACTAACGGTCCATCCCATTGTACTTTGGTGTCTCTGTCATAAAGAACTTCTTTTTTTCCTGCTGAGGATTTTACTTGAACAATTGGTCCTTGCTCTATAAATAACCCTGCAATATCAACAACAGTTTTAAGCGAACCGCCACCATTATCTCTTACATCCATCACAATGCCTTGAACTCCCTCTTTTTTCAATCTTTCTACTTCAATGGCAACATCTTTTCCAGCATCTCGACTATTTTGATCTTCAAAATCAATATAAAATTTTGGAAGATAAATAACGCCATATTTTAATCCGTCTTTTTCTACCACACTAGATTTTACATACGTTTCTTCAATTTCAACCTGATCTCTTATAATAGTAATTACTTTGATTGCGCCATCTTGTCTTTTTATGGTCAATCTAACTTCAGTTCCTTTTGGACCTTTAATTTTCTTAACTACATCATCCAATCTCATACCAACAACATCTACAGGTTCAGCATCTGCTTGTGCAACCTTTAATACTATATCTCCTGCTTCTAATTCTTTTCCTCTCCATGCTGGTCCGCCAGAAATCAATTCAGTTATTTCTGTGAAATCTCCTTTCTTTTGCAAACGCGCACCAATTCCTTCTAGCTTTCCACTCATACTAACATCAAATCGCTCTTTTTCACTTGGAGCCATATAGGAAGTGTGAGGGTCAAAACGAGATGCAATAGTATTTACATATACTGAAAACCAATCTTCTCTATCTAAATCCGCAATAAAACTAAAATTGTCATTCAATGAATTTAAAGTACTTTCTCTTGTTTCTTTTTCTAATTGTTCAAATGTTTTAGGCTCTGATTTTTTTGTCTCATCTTTATTTTTCAATTTATCTTCTTCTAATTTTTGTTTTTCAACCAAGGAAGATAAAGCCGATAATTTAACCTGCAAACGCCATCTTTCTTCTAATTCCTCTTTAGATTTAGCAAAAGGTATTTTTTCATAATCGGTATTAAATGACTCCACTTTTTTATAATCAAAAGCTTTTTCTAGTGCCGTTTTATAATAGCTTTTACTTTGCTCCATTCTTTGCATTAAACGATTATAAGTCAAATCAAAAAAAGTCAAATCTTTATCTTTTATTTGTTCATCTAATTTTGTTTCATAGTTAGAAAACTCATCAATATCTGATTGCAAGAAAAAACGCTTAGAGGGATCTAAGGCATTTAAATAATCTTTATAAACCCCTTTAGAAAATGCGTCATCAATAGCAGCTGGATTGTAATGCCCCTTTTCGATTACAAAAGTTAATAACTCTATAAGTAATTTATCTTTTTCGGGGTCTGTTGGACTTTGTTTTGGAATAAGAGTAAAACTTACCAACCCTATTGATAATAGTGCAATTACCAATAGTATTTTATAGTTTCTTTTCATAAATTGAATTATAATATTCATTAATTTTTTGGTCTAAATTAATCAAAAAACTATCCTATATGTTTCTTGAGAAGATAATTTTTTGTTAAAAATAGTTGATGAAATAGATGTAATAAGATTAACTCACCAAAGTTATTAAAAATGTAGCTTTATAAAACTTTAAAAAAAGTTAATTTTGCAATCTCATATTAGTTAATACAAAAACTATGCAATAATTTATAAATTAAAAAAATGATTTCCAAACGAACTATTTTAGTTACAAATGATGACGGCATAAATGCTCCAGGAATTCGTGCCTTAATT
>Ga0209499_1000467_pt1 | contig 29867 bp, 20 predicted proteins | sample C_130208_EF_Meta_FD_187306 | JGI IMG/M metagenome (GOLD analysis project Ga0209499, IMG submission 187306) | Freshwater microbial communities from Lake Croche, Canada to study carbon cycling - C_130208_EF_MetaG (SPAdes) (version 2) | ecosystem: Environmental > Aquatic > Freshwater > Lake... | reverse complement strand
GAATATTTAAAGAGTGATGAATATAAGAACAAGCCAATAACATTGGAATCGGAGCCATTTTTTCACTCACGCCTCTGTCAGAAAGTATAACAATATTACATCCTTCAGAAACTGCTTTGAAAGTAGCTTGAACACATTTTTCTAATGCTCTTTCTAAACCATTTACCCCTTTTTCTATTTCATATAAAGTAGAAATAGTTACTGATTTGAAATCAGGATGGTCTATTTTGCTTATTTTATCTAAATCTTCGTTAGAAATAACTGGATTTTGGATTTTTAATTTTTTACAATGATCGGGAACAATATCAAAGATATTATAGTCACCACCAACGGCTAAACTAATATCAGTGATTATTTCTTCACGAATACCATCCAAAGGTGGATTTGTAACTTGAGCAAATAATTGTTTAAAGTAATTGTATAAAAGTTGTGGTTGATCCGACAGCACTGCAAGAGGAGTATCGTTACCCATAGAGCTAATTGCTTCCGCTCCAGCAAACCCCATAGGGTTTATTATCGTTTTTAGATCTTCAATTGTATAACCAAATAAACGTTGACGTGCTTCAAAATCAACAGTTTCTGTTGCAATTACATTATCGGTATAAGGAATTTGAGACAAGTGTAACAAATTCTCATCCAACCATTTTTTGTAGGGACGTTTGGTAACAATTGAATTTTTTATTTCATCATCTTCAATAATACGTCCTTCATTCATATCCACAAGGAACATTTTTCCTGGTTCTAATCGACCATGTTGAATAACATCTTCTGGTTTAATATCAAGAACTCCAATTTCTGAAGACATGATTACAAAACCACTTTTTGTTAATGTATAACGCGAAGGGCGTAAACCATTTCTATCCAATAAAGCACCAATTACATTTCCGTCTGTAAACGGAATAGAAGCAGGTCCGTCCCATGGTTCCATGATACAAGCATTATATTCGTAAAATGCTTTTTTATCATCTGACATAGTTTGGTGTCTTTCCCATGCTTCAGGAACGACCATCATCATAGCTTCTGGTAAAGAGCGTCCTGTCATTAATAACAATTCGACAACCATATCCATCGAAGCAGAATCTGATTTTCCTTCTAATATAATAGGGAACATTTTTTTAACATCATCACCAAAAACATCACTTTGCATCAATTCTTCACGAGCACGCATGCGGCTAATGTTTCCTCTAAGCGTGTTGATTTCTCCATTGTGACACATGTATCTAAACGGTTGCGCCAATTCCCATGACGGGAATGTATTGGTAGAAAAACGTTGGTGAACCAAAGCTAATCTTGTAACCAAGTCGCTATCTAATAAATCAGTGTAGTATCTGCTAATGTCTTCCGGCATCAACAGTCCTTTATATATTATAGTTGTAGTCGATAAACTTGAAAAATAAAACATGTGACTTTCTGAAATTCTTGAATTTCGAATAGTATGTTCTGCAATTTTTCTAGCTGCAAATAATTTTGCGTTTAATTGTTGCTCTGTAATATCCAATCCGTTTTTTCCAACAAATACTTGTTTAACAGTTGGTTCTTTTTCTGCGGCAATTCTTCCTAGATTTGAAACATCAACAGGAACATCTCTCCAACCTAATATTTGTAGGTTTTGATTTCGAATTGAATCTTCAAAAGTAGTTTTGCAAAAAACAGTTTGATTTTCGCTTTTTGGCATGAAAACCATACCAACGGAATATTCTCTTGGTTCTGGAATTTCGAATTCACAAACCTTCTTAAAAAAAGTATGCGGTATATCAAATAATATCCCAGCTCCATCTCCAGTTCTTCCATCCGAACTTACGGCACCACGATGCTCTAATTTTATTAAAATATCGAGTGCTTTGTGTATAATGTCATTTGACTTGATTCCATTCAAATTACAAATAAATCCTGCACCACAATTGTCATGTTCAAATTCAGGTAAATAAAGGCCTTGTTCTTTAACTTTCATTCTTGATAATTTTTTACAAAAATAAAGATTTCATTTTTCAAAACGAATTTTTAAAGGTGTGTTTCTGGTATTTTTGTTGTAATAATAGAAAATCGTATAATAAATAGTAATTATTCAGTGTTATACAATCAAATTATCAAATTCATAATTATTTTTCATTAAAAACGGATCAATTAGTATTTAAAAGCAAAAAAACAGGGTTTAAATCTTATTTTCTCAATCGTTATAGTAATTCTGAAATTATAAGTTCTTATTATTTTTCGTTTTATGAGCCTCTTTTTTTTTATTAAACAAATCTTTTAATAAAATTTATTTTTTAATGATTAAAAGATTTTAGTTTTAGGTTGAATTATGTTATTTTTGCAGCACTTTATTTCTGAAATAAATTCAGGATCTTGTCAAAAAATTTAATAATGGATATACACGAATACCAAGGAAAAGAGATTCTAGCCAGTTATGGTGTAAAAGTACAACGTGGCTATGTGGCTAATAATCCACAAGAAGCGGTTGCTGCTGCAAAACAATTAACAGCCGAAACAGGTACAGGTTGGCATGTTATAAAAGCACAAGTTCACGCAGGTGGACGTGGAAAAGGTGGTGGAGTAAAACTTGCTAAAAACCTTCAACAAGTAGAGGAAATTGCTGGTCAAATAATTGGAATGCAATTAGTGACACCTCAAACTTCTGCAGAAGGAAAAAAAGTACACAAAGTTTTAGTTGCTGAGGATGTTTATTATCCCGGAGAAACAGAAACTTCTGAATTTTACATGTCTGTTTTATTGAACAGAAGTAAAGGTCGTAACATGATTATGTATTCTACTGAGGGTGGAATGGATATTGAAGAAGTTGCGGAACACACACCTCATTTAATTTTTACTGAGGAAGTGGATCCTTCTGTTGGATTACAAGGTTTTCAAGCAAGAAGAATTGCTTTTAATTTAGGTCTTTCAGGAAATGCTTTCAAAGAAATGACTCAGTTTGTAGCAGCTTTATACAATGCTTACATTGGTTCTGATGCTTCTATGTTTGAAATTAATCCAGTTTTAAAAACATCAGATAACAAAATTATTGCAGTTGATGCTAAAGTAAATTTAGATGATAATGCATTATATCGTCATCCAAAATTAGCTGAAATGCGCGACGTCCGTGAGGAAAACGCAATTGAGGTTGAAGCAAAAGAAGCAGGATTGAATTATGTGGATCTTGACGGAACTGTAGGTTGTATGGTAAATGGAGCTGGGCTTGCTATGGCAACGATGGATTTAATTAAATATGCAGGTTTTGAACCAGCAAATTTCTTAGACGTGGGTGGAACTGCTGATGCAAAACGTGTGGAATTAGCTTTCCGTATCATTTTGAAAGATCCGAATGTAAAAGCTATTCTAATCAATATATTTGGAGGAATTGTTCGTTGTGACCGTGTTGCTCAAGGAGTTGTTGATGCTTACAAAAACATGGGTGACGCTATTAAAGTGCCAATTATTGTTCGTTTACAAGGGACAAATGCAGTAATTGCAAAAGAATTAATTGATAATTCAGGTATGCCAATTTTATCGGCTGTTGAATTTCAAGAAGCAGCTGACCAAGTTAAAGCAGCACTTTCTTAATCATATTATATTTTATGCATTTCGATGCATCTGTTATAAAATAAAAAACCTGAACGCGAGTTCAGGTTTTTTTGTAAATAACATTCAAAATCTTATTTTCTATTGATTACTTTTTCAACAGCAGCAACTATGGCTTGATTGTTCAATTTGTATTTATCCATTAATTGTTCTGGTGTTCCGCTTTCGCCAAAGCTATCCTGAACAGCTACAAACTCTTGTGGAGCTGGAGTATTCAAAGCTAAAACTCTCGCAATGCTTTCGCCAAGACCTCCAAGAATGTTATGCTCTTCGGCAGTAACAATACATTTGGTTTTAGCTAAAGATTTTAAAATCGCAGCTTCGTCCAAAGGTTTAATAGTATGGATATTAATTACTTCAGCAGAAATTCCTTTTGCTTCTAAAGCTTCAGCAGCAAGTAATGCTTCCCAAACTAAATGTCCTGTTGCAACAATGGTTACGTCTGTACCTTCGTTTAAAAGAATTGCTTTTCCTATTTCAAAAACTTCATCAGCAGGCATAAAGTTAGGAACTACTGGACGACCAAAACGCAAATAAACAGGACCATGATGATCTGCAATTGCTAATGTTGCCGCTTTGGTTTGGTTGTAATCACAAGTGTTGATTACGGTCATTCCTGGTAACATTTTCATTAATCCAATATCTTCTAATATTTGGTGAGTTGCACCATCTTCACCCAAAGTTAATCCAGCGTGTGAAGCACAAATTTTTACATTTTTTTCAGAATACGCTACCGATTGACGGATTTGGTCATACACTCTTCCTGTTGAAAAGTTAGCGAAAGTTCCTGTAAAAGGAATTTTTCCACCAATGGTTAATCCAGCTGCAATTCCAATCATGTTCGCTTCAGCAATTCCGATTTGGAAAAAACGCTCTGGATGGTTTTTTTTGAAATCATCAAATTTTAATGAACCAATTAAATCAGCACATAGTGCCACAACGTTTTCATTGGTTTGACCTAATTCAGTCATTCCCGCTCCAAAACCCGAACGAGTATCTTTACTTCCTGTATTTGTATATTTTTTCATTTCTTCTTAATTGAAAGATTTAAAAATTAAATAATTATGAGAATTCATAATTTATAATTTGTAATTCATAATTATTTAATAGTCGCTTTCGCTTTCAGTATAGTTTTGTGCTAAGGCATTTTCTAATTGAGCATCATTAGGTGCTTTTCCATGCCATGCATGACTGTACATCATATAATCTACTCCGTTACCCATCTCCGTATGCAATAAAATACAAACTGGTTTTCCTTTTCCAGTTTTAGATTTTGCTTCTGTCATTCCAGCAATAATAGCTTCGATGTTGTTTCCTTCTTTAACGTCAATTACATCCCAATCAAAAGCTTCAAATTTAGCACGAATACTTCCCATGGCTAGAACTTCATCCGTAGTTCCATCAATTTGTTTTCCGTTTAAATCGATTGTTGCAATTAGATTATCTACTTTTTTTGCAGAAGCATACATGATCGCCTCCCAGTTTTGACCTTCTTGTAATTCTCCATCACCGTGAAGTGTGTAAACTAAATGAGTGTCATTGTTTAATTTTTTTGCCTGAGCAGCACCAATTGCAACCGATAATCCTTGACCAAGTGAACCTGATGCAATTCTTACTCCCGGTAAACCATCATGTGTTGTTGGGTGACCTTGCAATCTAGAGTTGATTAGACGGAAAGTAGCCAGTTCTGAAACTGGAAAATAGCCGCTTCTTGCAAGAACGCTATAAAATAGGGGAGAGATATGACCGTTTGAAAGGAAAAATAAATCTTCTCCTATTCCGTCCATATCAAAGCCTGGTTTGCGATCCATGATGTTTTGGTATAAAGCTACCATAAATTCGGTGCAACCAAGAGAACCTCCAGGATGTCCTGAATTTACGGCGTGAACCATACGAAGAATATCTCTTCTAACTTGGATAGTTAAATCGTTTAATTGTTGTGTGTTAGGCTTCATTTTGTGTGTTAAATTTAAACTGTTGCAAATGTAATTTTTATTTTGGCGTTTGACAAATGATTTTTGGAATAAAAAAAGCCCAAATAATTGGGCTTTGGTAATAGTATTCTATTTTATTTGAAAGTAGAATTATTTAATTTCTTCGAAATCTACGTCTTCTGTTTTATCTGGATTACTCTTTTTTATTGGAACAGCGCATCCGTTCGTTCCACAACATCCCGAATTTGTAACGGCTTGATATATAAAAAATACGGCTACAATTCCCGAAAATACACTTTGTGTTTCTATGGCTTGGACAGCAATATATATACCGATTCCCAAACGTAGAAAACGCATGAAATTCCAATTTGTCAAAAGGGTTTGCTTATCCATTATAGTTTGTTATTTAAGCTACTCCAGCCACCACCGTTATACACTTTTGTATATCCATTAGCTTGTAATATACTTTTTGCAGAGGCACTTCGCATTCCAGAGGCACAACAAGTTATTACAGGGTTGTTTTTGTTTTTTAATTTAGCCAAGTTGTTTTTTAAAGTATCTACAGATATATTGATAGACCCTTTTATATGCCCACCTGCAAATTCTCCTTTGCTTCGAACGTCCAAAATTATCGCGCCTTCTTTTACTAATTCGGCGAAGTTTACGCTAGGTCCAAAACCAAATATTTTTTTAAGTGTATTAATCATTTTTATTAATTGCTATTAGATTTATAATAATTTACGTCTAACCAAGAACCTCCATTATAACATTCGATTCCATGTTGTGAAAGGAACTGTTGTGCTTGTCCGCTTCTATTTCCTGATGCACAACATAGTACTAATGGTGCTTTCAGGTTTTTTAGTTCTTCTATTCTTTGCGGAATTTCATCCAAAGGAATATTAATTGAACCCAATACATTTCCACCCATGAATTCGCCATAAGATCGAACATCTACTATCGTCCCTTGATTTTCTTTGATTATTTTTTCTAGTTCCATTTTTTTAAACTTAAAGTTATGTTACTCCTTGATATTTATATTAAAATTATAGAGCAAAAGTAATTCATAAGGTTTCTTCTTATAGTAACTTTAGTTACACAAGACAAAGTATTATATATTTAGGGTATAAAAAGAATTGTTTTTCAAAAATACAGCCTGCAATTGCAGGCTGTATTTTAACTTAATAAATCAGGTGTTTTGCCTTTGTAAATTACCAATTATCATCAGCATCTGCAGCATCTATGTTGATGTTTGTTAAAGCAATTTTGGTCAATGCCACATCTATTTTTTTTTCTTCACTAAGTGTAAGGGCAATTAGTTCTTCGGCTTTTTCCTCGCCAAGGGTTACGGCATAAGCATGAAGCGTTCCGTAAGTTGCAATTTCATAATGTTCAATTTTTTGAGCAGCTGAAATAATTCCAGCATCACGGACAACACCAAATTCGGTATCTTTCATAATGCTTTCGCACTCTTTCATTAATCCGTCCATAGCTTCACATTTTCTAGCAATTGCTTTGCTGCCAATGGATAAGAACACTCTTTCTAAACGGGAGATATGTTCTTCGGTTTCTACTAAATGATTTTTCAAAGCTCGAATTAATTCAGGTGAAGAAGCATTATTCGACATTTTTTTCAATGACGGTATTAGCGCTTTCTCCCCCCAATAAATATCCTTCAATTCAACTTCAAATAAATCTCTCAATCCTTGAGCAGCATTTAATTTTGCTTTCACAATTCCTTCTCTTTTAATAATTGTTTGCATGATAGTTGTTTTTAGATTAATTATTCCGTTTTTTATAAAGCAGTGTTTTTTTATAAGGATATAAATGTACAGATAAATTTTATCTAATCATCTGTTAATTAACTATTTATAAATAAGAATAATTTTATTTGACAATTAATTTATAAACGTATTGTAATTTATGTACTTCCGTAAACAAAAAAAGTCCTACCGAAGTAGAACTCATTTTCTATATTTTAAAGGACTCCTATTTTAAAATTTATTGAAAAAAATTTTCATTTTAGTTTTATTTGGAAAAGCTAAAATTAGCTTCTAAAGTTTCGTTGGAATTCGTTCCTACAAAAACTACAAAATCACCAGCTTCAGTTTCCCATTTTCTATTTGCAGTAAAATAATCAGTCATTTTTTCATCAATAGTAAAAGTCACTGTTTTAGTTTCTGAAGGTTGTAATTCAACCATTTCAAAACCTTTAAGTTCTTTAACGGGGCGTGTAATACTTCCTATCAAATCTCTAATATACAATTGCACCACTTCTTTTCCAGCCACTTTTCCAGTATTTTTTACTTGTACAGAAACTTCAATTTTACCGTTTTTAGAAAAAGAAGGACTGCTTAATTTTAAATCAGAATATGAAAAATTCGAATAACTTAATCCGAATCCAAAAGGATATAAGGGTGTTCTTTTTTCATCGATATAATGAGACCAAAACACACTGTCAGTTTCATTCATGGTAGGTCTTCCTGTATTTTTATAATTGTAATACATCGGTTCTTGTCCCACACTTCTTGGAAAAGTCATAGGCAATTTTCCACTTGGATTATAATCACCATATAAAACTTGGGCAATAGCATTTCCGCTTTGAGTTCCAAGATGCCAAGCTTCCACAATAGCAGGAATATGCTCTGCAGCCCATGGAATTGCTAATGGGCGACCATTATTCAAGACTAGTACAATATTTGGATTTACTTTGAAAACAGCTTCTAATAATTCTTCTTGCACACCCGGTAAATCAAGTTCTGATCTGCTTCGGCCTTCGCCTGTTTGTAAACCATGCTCGCCAAGTACCATGATTACCACATCCGATTTTTTGGCTAGAGCAATTGCTTCTTCAAAACCACTTTTATCGGTTGTATTTATTTTTGTTTCCCATATAAATTGGGTTCTTCCAACAGCCAAATCGGCTCCTTTTGCAAAATTCAATTGATTGCCTGTGTATTTTTCTAATCCTTCTAAAACGGAAACAGCAGTATTGTCATCGGCAGCTATTCTCCAACTTCCTAAAGGACTCGTTTTATCGTTTGCCAATGCTCCAATTAAGGCAATTTTTTGTCCTGATTTTTTTAATGGCAAAAGTTCTTTTTCATTTTTTAGTAAAACAATTGACTTTTTAGCCATGTCTAAAACTCCTTCTTGGAATTCATTCTTTCCAACTGTAGCTGCTTCTCTGGCTTCATCACAATATTTATATGGATTTGCAAATAATCCAAGTTCAAATTTCACTTTTAAAACCCGTTTAACAGCATCATCAATTAAGGATTCTTTTACCTTTCCTTCTTTTACCAATTCCGATAAATTCTCTACATAAGCGGATGATTCCATATCCATATCCGAACCTGCGTTAAGCGCTATTTCTGCTGCATTTTTGCTGTCTTTTGCATAGCCATGAGAAATCATTTCGTTTATAGACCCCCAATCAGAAACTACTAAACCATCAAATTTCCAATCTCCTTTTAGAACTTCGCGTTGCAAATAGGCATTTCCAGTAGCAGGTATTCCATTTAATTCGTTGAAAGAATTCATGAAGGTTCGAACACCTGCATCTACAGAAGCTTTAAATGGAGGGAAAATAGTGTTTTGTAAAGTGGTTTCACTTACGTCAACGGTATTATAATCTCTACCAGATTCTGCTAAAGCGTAACCTGCAAAATGTTTGGCGCATGCCAGAATGTTTTTATAAGAAGACAAATCCCCTTGGAAACCTTGAACCCGAGCCACAGCAATTTTACTTCCTAAATAAGGATCTTCGCCAGCACCTTCCATAACGCGTCCCCAGCGTGCATCACGAGAAACATCAACCATAGGAGCAAAAGTCCAATTGATTCCAACAGATGCCGATTCCTCCGCAGCAATAGCCGCCGATTTTTTTATTGCCTCCATATCCCAACTAGCAGATTCTGCTAATGGTATTGGACTTATGGTTTTAAATCCATGAATGACATCAAAACCAAAAATAAGTGGAATTCCTAATCGCGTTTGTTCAACAGCAATTTTCTGCAAAGCGCTCACATTCTTAACCCCTTTTATATTGATCATAGAACCTACCAAACCTTTTTTAAGATTCTCATATTTTTTTGCAGCCTGTCCATTTTTTGGACTTGGTCCTGTAACATCCCAAAAACCATTATATTGATTTAGTTGCCCCACTTTTTCATCTAAAGTCATTAACTTTAGAACCGAGTCCACTTTCATGTCGATTGATAATTTTCTGTTTGTAGTCGAAACTATTTTTTTAGACGAAGTACAGCTTAATGTAAGAACACTAGCAATTACTAATCCGTATATTATTTTTTGGAAATTCATGTAGAGACTTTATTTAATTTTTTATAATGATTGATAGGTGGCTAACTTTAATTTTTATTTCAAATAAATAAATTTTAGCTCTTTTCATCATTTTACACTAATTTTTTTTGTTTTTTTGAGCCAATATTTATTTCCGGACCGTTGATAATCTAAAATTTTAATTAACTTGTTGGTATACTTTTACGTAGTCAATAGTCATTTTTTGAGGAAATGAGGTTTGTGATGTTGGGTCTCCAAGGAAATTTCCTCCGACAGCTACATTTAAAAGCAAATAGAAAGGATGATCATAAACCCATTTTCCTTTAGATTCCACTTCCGTTTTATCAATTCTTTTAAATAAATAATCATCCACAAAGAAGTCAATTTTATTCTCATCCCATTCTACAGCAAAAAGATGAAATCCGGTATCATAGCGACTATTTGCTAAAATATTTGTTCCTGTTATTGGATTAGCACCATAATAACCGGGACCATGAAGGGCACTTTGAATAATATTTGGTTTTTGACCTCTTAATTCCATTATGTCTATTTCTCCACATAAAGGCCAAGTTGCAGTATCTGAATCTCCTCCTAACATCCAAAAGGCCGGCCACAATCCTTGTCCGTAAGGTGTTTTAATTCGAGCTTCAAATCGACCGTATTTTTGTTCTAACAATCCTTTTGTTTTGATTCTTGCCGAAGTATAAGACGAGCCTTGAAAGCTTTCTTTGATAGCAGTAATTACTAAATTACCATTTCCATCCATCGAAATATTTTCTGGACGGTTGGTATAATACTCCAATTCTTTATTTCCCCAACCATTATCGCCAGTTCCTATGTCGTATGCCCATTTTGTGGCGTCAGGAAGCGTGCCGGTAGCACCATTAAAGTCATCGCTCCAAGCTACTTGCCAATTGTGTTTTTCTAGCTTTTGAGAACTATCTATATTACAACTACTTGCTATTATTAGCATAAATAGTGCAAAATATTTACTGGATTTTATTAATGTTAGATTATTCATATTTTTTTATTAAATTATTATAATTGCTTTTAGAATGTGCTATCGAGAAATTTATTCAATCGCTATAATCATCCTGATTAATTTTTGTAAAAGTAGATGTTATCAGTATAAAAATTAGGCATTTTTGCACCTTCTAAAATTAACTGTCCAAGATGTGCTCTATTCGTTAATCCAGTAAAACTGGTAAAAGGAATATCAAAAGACACCCAACTATTCCCAACTAATTTTGGACTTGTATAGGTTAATGTATGATTAGAATCATCACCACCACCTTCAACAGCGTTTGCTCCAAAATCAACTAATTTAATTTTAAAATTTGCACCCAAAGCTAAAGTTCCAGGTAAAAATACATCCATGTGGAAATGGGTTAATGCAGCCGCATTTACAGTCGGTTGGCTAAATTGTATTCCAACAAAATTAAAATTGGTGTAATTCAATACAGCATCTCCATTGACATTAAAGTCGGCAGAAAGTGTGGTTTGATAAGGCTGCCAGTATCCATTATAAAAATTCACAGGTACATTAGTGTATGCATTACTAAAAATTGAAAGTACATTGCCCGCTATTTTAGTAGGCGTAGGAGCAGGTATAAAATTGCCCATAGATTGAATTGTAATCGCCCCTTTTGCAGGCACTCCACCTAAGGATGCAGTGATAATGGCAGAACCTGTTCCTATTGCAGTTACAACACCTTGTTCATTAACTGTTGCTATGCTAGTGTCTGAAGAAGAGAAATTAAAATAATTAGGAGAAATAATAACTACTTGATTCGTTCCGTCTAGCAAATTAAATGTAGAAGTTAAACCGGAAACATTTAAACTAACTCCATTAAATGTTGTAGATGTTGTATATGTTCCATTGTTTATTGCAGGTTGAGGATAAGCAATAGTTCCTATATTTTCAAACTTTACTTCATCTACCCAAAAAGAATATCCATTTCCGTTTGTGTCTGCTCCTGCAGAGATATAAAACATCCCTTTTTCTACTTTTAATTTAGAGGCGTCAGGAATTGGAATTATATATTTTCTCCAAACGGTGCTTAATTTTAAATCTTTAAGAGAAGCTGGATATTTATTGGCACCTAAATCGATACCAAAACCGACTACTCCAATAGTAGCTGCCTGAGAAGATTTTGCCCAGAAGGTTAGCGCATTATAGCTCGTAAGGTCTCTACCAACTCCTGTAAAGAAGGCTCCTCCAGCATAAGCACCAGCAGGATCATTTACATTTGGCACATCAAAACGCATGGATGCTTTTGAATTATTATAAGCCACTTTACTATCCACCTGAAAAGCAAATATATCTGTACTACTAAAGGCTGCGTAAATTAATCCACTACTAAAACCATCTAAAAACACATTTGGATCTTTAGAGTATTTAACCTCTTGTAACTTAGAATCGTCATTTTGACAACCCAAAACGAATAGTAAACTCAAAATTGAGAACCCTATTTTTTTAAATTTAATAATTGAGTATGTTTTCATTTATATGTTTTTTATTAATTACCAATGTTTATTTGGATATATGTTTTAATTTCCCATTCCTGTCCATTAGCAAATCCAATGGCTTTTGGATTTGGAACTAAACTTCCTGTTACATCTACTATTTGAGTTGGATTATATCTATTAGAATATTGATCTAATGAACGCCACGTTCCTTTAATTCCAATTCGGGTTCCTGGAAGTATAAACCAATCTGGTTTTCCAACTCCAAAAGAAAGGTCAGTCATTAATTGTACTGGAAAGGTTAAGTTAAAATCTCTATGATAATCATAAGGGCCCCAATCATTTACTTTTACAAATGAATTTAATTTTACTTTTTTATAAATCATTTTAAAATCTAACCCATAATGGTTTATAGTTCTTGCATCACTACCATTTCCTTGAGCAGGTCCGCCATATATATTAGCTATAAAACCTAATTCAGAATTAAATTTAGATACAATTCTCGCTTGAGTTTCCCATAAATCTTTAGCTGGTGCAGCTCCTGGAAATGCAAAAGTTGTTCTTCCGTTTGATAAAATTCCAATAGCAGCATCTTGAGAAGTCGGTAAATGACGGTAAATAAATCCTGCACTTAAGGCGAATTTGGCATCTTCTGAACGGTCATTATCCCAATCATACATCCAAGATCCTGGAGTTGGGTCAAAAGTGAACAATATTTCACCTGACACCTGCTCTCTATTTCCTCTTACCACAAATGGATCATCTAGGATATTTCTAGGTCTTCCTGGTGCAGGAACATTAGTTGTTATAGGACCTTCTAATGGTTTTTGCCATAAAAAGTTTGGCGCAATTTGTAGTTTTCCAATATTATAAGTCAAACCACTTAAAAAATTGTATTGATTACCGCTTCCGCTGTCTTTCAATCTCCAGCCAGTAAAGGTTTGAGTTAGATCCGCTCCACCATTTGCAACTAATCCTTGTGCCGCAGCTTGACCGTACCAATTAAATTTTCCACCTGTGTAGGTTATTTTCATTTTTCCACCCCAATTATCTTTAGATTCAATTTGGTTTAGAAATACTTGATTAACTCCATTTACTTCTCTCATTACTTGATAATCTCTACCATTGAGTGGTTGTCCAGCCCAAATTCCTCCAAAATCAAGACCTAAATTCCCAAATTTTCTATTGATGTGTAAGGTAAATTTTCGAGTTTTTGGTTGAGGAATTGCAAATGAACTTTCGGCAACACCACGCTGTTCGATGTCTTCATGAAAGATTCCAGTAAAATTAAAGTTAGCAACACTTTTAGAATATTTAAGTAAAACAGCTGGATTGGCTCCCCACCAAAGTTGAGGTCCAAAAGCTAATTTAAATCCTTTAAATCCTTTTTTTCCTTCCATTTCAAATCCAAAAGGAGCGCCACCATTGTAAGTGTCAATATTAGGCCCGTAATTGGCTTCTGGATAAAGTCCAAAGAAATCTCCTTCATATCCCCAATGATAATGTCCAGTGCGATAAAAACCATTTAAATTAAATAATTTTTCATCCCATTTATAACTTGCTCTGTAAACATCTACACGATTATTTGATTGTAAAGTTACATCGCCATTAGGGCCAGTTACTGTTACTGGACGCCCTCTGTTTTCATAAAATATCTCATCAATAGGGTTTAGAGCTACATTTCCTAAAATATTGAATTCAACATTGGCTGTCATATTAGAAGCCGGACTTCCTTCTACACCAATAAAATAAGATTCTGTATGATCAAAACCAAGTTTATTAGGGTAGCTTGTGTTGTTTGTTGCAGAAGCTTTTGGTGTTGTAATTAAACTTCCTCCAGTATTAAAACTAGAAAATTCAGCGCTTAATCTGCTAAATCTAATTTTCTCACTTTTTTTACTCTCTAAAGCAGCTTTATCTCCTCTTGCTTTTAAGATTTTATCCATCTGTTGGATTCCATCAAAATAACTATTCAATGTAGTCAAAGAATTTCCGTTGGCATAAGGATTAAACTGATGCACGTCTTTTAAAGTATAATAAGCGGCACGCGGATATAAATCATAAGTTCCATTGGCATTGGTAGCGCCTTTTGCGCAGATACCAAACCACTCTTCGTTCATGTTGTTATCTCCTTTTACAAAGTCTTTAAAATAACCACCGTTTGACCAAGAAGCATTATTATCGTGTAGGTCTAAATTTTTGGTTTGACCATATTTCCACCAACCATCACTAAATTGAAAAGTAAATCCACCCAATGAATTTCCTGATTTTCCAAGTCCAGCTGCGTTTTCATAAATCTCTTTCCAGTTGTTTTTTAAATATTCTGATTGCGATTTTTGATCTTCTTGATTTGAAATCACATTATAAGCATCTGCTCCAAATTCAGAAAACAACATCGGTTTTCCATATTCTTTTTTTACACGGTCAAAAGTATCACCAAAAGAACTTCCGCGATAAGCGTTGATAGCTAAAATATCTACATCCTTACATTCTTTTGCGATAATATCTAAAAATAATAAATCACCATTACAAATCGCCACAGGATGTGATGAATCTAATTTTTTAATGGAAACAGCAGCTTCATTAAATAATTGATACAAAAAAGCAGCGCGTTTAGTCGATTTTCTATCTTTCAATGGAATGCTTTCTGTTTCGGCTCCACTCCAGAACAATCCGTAATTATTTTCATTCCCCAATAAAAATAGGAGCAATCCTTTTGTGTCTTTATATTCCGTAACTAATTGCTTTGTTTCTTTTAATAGAATTTCACGTGTTTTAGAATCAGAATAATCAGTATTTGGTAACCAGGTACCGTTTATAGTTAACCCATAACGACCAAAGGAATGGTTTAGCATGGTATAAATCCCATAATTAGTATAAATATATTCGATCCATTTTTTTGGAATGCCTGTATAAACTCTTATTGTATTGACCCCCATATTTTTCAGCAATGACATTTCGCTATCCAATGCTTCAATAATTACAGCATCAGATTGTGTCCATAAACTATAAGAATAATTTGTTCCAATGGGATAGTAATCCCAATTCATACCATTAATGATAAAGTCATTTCCATTGACTTTAAGTTTCATTCCAGAAATACTCTTGTCTATTGTTATTTTATCGGCTTGGGAATAAATAGTCGGTGAACAAATCCAAAAGATTAGAAAAAGAATAATTTTTTTCATAATAAAATGCTTGATTAAAAAAGTTTTAAAATAGTTAATGTGGTTTTGAAATTTTATTAATTTTCAGTTTATAAAAATACTAGAAGCAATCCTTTTTCTACTATAAAGAACCACTACAAAAAGCATACATTGTAAAAAAAACAGGTATTTGTTTTTAAATAATTAAAAAATACTTGCAAACATTGATGAATCATTAGTTCAGCTTAAAATAAATAAATAAATAAACCTTGCTAATAATGTTTTTGTTGTGGTGATGTATAGGTTTTTTTGTAGTTTTTCTAATCTTAAAAAGATAAAATATACTCTACGAGTCCTTCAATATGTGATAACTCCATTTTTTTACGCAAACGATATCTTTTTATTTCTACACTTCTAACGGATATGTTTAATAATGGTGCTATTTCTTTAGATGAAAGGTTCAGTCTAAGGTAGGCGCAAAGTCTTAAATCATTTGGGGTTAGACTAGGATGGGCTAATTTAACTTTTTTCAAAAAGTCTTTATCCGTGTTGTCAAAAGCTTCTTTAAATACATGCCAAGCATCATCTTCGGTAATGTTTTTATTAATTGTTGAAATGACCGATTTTATATTTTTACTATCATCAGCTGTTTTCTTTAAATCATCTTTAATCAATGCTAAGAGTTCGTTCTTATTGATTAAACTCATTGTTGATGTGGCAAGTTCCCGATTTTTAGTATCCATGTCTAATGAAAGTTGTTCATGTCTTATTTTCATTAACTCTTGTTCGTTCTCAAGCTCTTTTATTTCTAATAAAAGGTTATTTTCTTCAATTAGTTTTTCTTTTTGTTTTTCATAATACTTTTCATAAGCTCTATTGATAAAATTGGCAAGAATCAATAGTAAGATAATATAAATTAAAATGGCCAAATTGGTTTTATACCATGGTTTTAAAACTGTAAACTTGAAAGTGGCCGTGTTTTCAGGAGTAGAATTTGCGATTTTAGCTCTTACTTTAAAAGCATAATCTCCTGGTGCAAGATTTTTGAAAATTACCGATGACTTTGCGCTCCATTCGCTCCAATCATATTGCTCCCCTTCTAGTAGATACTGATATTCTGCATTGATGTATTTGTTGTATTCTGGTACGGTATAACTAAAAGTAATGTTGTTTTCATCATGCTCAAAATTACCCTCACCAAATATCGAAGCATTTTTAGTTTTTTGATCTACTGTATTGATGCTAATATTCGAAATAGAAACTACATAGTTTTTAAAGCTTAAATCATTGATATTAATGGTGTAATAACCATCTAAGGTGCCGATTAGATAAATGGAATGAGTTAATTGCGTTATGTTTTCGAATCCCAACATCGAATTAGTTAATGATGCAGGAATGGGGATTGTATTTTGTTTGAGTTCGTTACTCAGTTTGCTTTTTGAAAAATAATGAATATAATTTTTTGAAAACAACCATATTTTATTAGATTCATCTACAATTAATTTACCGGATGTGTATTCGTCTTTGTCAAATACAGAACTTAAAAGAGCATCTTTTTCGAAAATTTTAGTTTTTGGATTTAATCTAAAAACACCTTCTTTATATGCATAATATATCGAATTATTATATTTGGTTAAACAAGCATTTTTTCCTTTTTTTGGAGATGAATAAGTACTAAATTCATTGGTTTTATTAAGTGAATTGTCCAATTGAAATCTAAAAACCCCTTTATATTCATGGCTTACAAATACTTCGAGTGCATTATTTATTTCAAAATAACGGGAAGAATAATTGAAACCTGAAATTTTGTTTCTAAAAGTCCAACGGTTATTTAGTTTTTCTAAGACTGAAATTCCATAGTAATTCCCTTGAAGTAATATGTTTTTATGGTTGGCTACAGTTTCAAACTTCCAAGTGCCCGATTGAGAAAAAAGTAGCGATGCATTGGAATCTTCCACTAAAAAAGTACCTGAATTGTGTCCACAAAATAAACTTCCATCATATTCGAAAAGTGACCATACTTGCCCTTTTGTACCACTTATAAATTTAAACGCATCATTGGTTCCATAATTTTTATAAAACAACCCCTGATTAGTGCCAATGTACAGTTTTCCTTTAAATAGTTTTGAAGTATAAACCGTTCCTAACATTCCTGAATCATTCGAAAAACTTCTAACGGGAGATTGAATATTAATGCAATTAATGCCATTATCTAAACCTATCCATAAATTTTTATCTACATCCTCAAATAAGGAAAGAGCAGTATTGTTGCTCAAACCTCTATTTTGGGTAATATGATATTTTATTTTTCCTTCTTTTGATATAATATAAATACCATTAGAAACAGTTCCAAGGGCAAAACTTCCGTCAGATAAATGTTGACTGCTATAAATGCTACTGGCAGCAATTTCCGAATCGGCTTCGGTAGAAAATTTCGTTAAATTCGTACCTGAAAGTTTATAGAATCCATTGTATTGAGTTTGAATCAAAACCCCTTCATCAATGGCAAATACATCAATAATTCGGTTGTTTTTTAGGATTTGATTATTAGAAACTAATTTGCTTTTGCCATTTTCGATTTCAAAAAGCCCTTCGCCTGCAGTTTGAAAATAAATAGAATTATTAGTTCTAAAAGCTTTAATAATATCATTTTTAGGTTTTATAATAGTAAAACTCCCTGTTTTGGTATCAAAGATGTAAATTTTATTCAAGGATTGGAAAATCACCCATTGCTCATAATTTAATATAGTCCAAAACTGTTCCTCATCTTGAATGTATTTTTTAATGGATTTACTTAGGGATGTGTATTTAAGTTTTCCATTTGTAAGTCTAATCCAATAACCGAATTCCATATAACAACCCGTATAAATGCGATTGCCAACCACTTTTACCGACCGCATAATAGTTTCATTAGGGGTAGGATATAGCGTCCAGTTACTTCCATTATACTCCAGAAGGCCGTCATTGTTTGCAAAGAAAACAAAGTGGTTTTTATCCTGCGATATCATCCAGTTTTGATTTCCTGCTCCATAAGTGGCTGGAGCATATTTTAATATTGGAGGTAACTCTTGAGAAAAACCCAATAAACCACTAATTAATAATGCAATAGAATATAAACTTAATAAATATTTTTTAAACATTTGATTTGGATGGAAGGTTGGAAAATTTTAATAAAAATAAAAATAAATTAATAAACAAGTACATAAAAGCATAAAAAAAGCACGTTTTTTTAAAAACGCGCTTTTTTTCTCAACAAACCTAAATTAAATTAAACTTATTTTTTCAACACTTTAGTAGTTTCTGTTTTGCCTTCACTTGTAGTTCTTAAAATGTAAGTTCCTTTTTGAAGATTTGAAATATCTAATGTAGTATTATTTGTTTTTGGGCTTTTAGAAAGTACTTCTTGTCCTAAAATATTGTGAACCGAAACTCTTTCTATAGGATTATTTGCTTCAATATTTAAGCTAGTTGATGCTGGATTAGGATATACTTTTAGGCTTGATTTCTCAAATTTTGTAGTTCCTAATGCAGTCCCTTTGTATAAATAAATATTATCATACCAAACATGATCCACCATAGCTGTTGTTATACCTATTTGAGCGATATCACCTCTTGCTAATTGATTTGCAATTACCCCGCCTAAAGCTGTAATAGGAACATCAACAGATACCCATTGATTCGCAACTAATTTAGGAGTAGTACCACCATTTATATTTACTTCTAAAGCAGAACTTTCAGATGTACCTCCACCAAAATTAACTAATTTCAAATTGAATACATCTCCCGTTAAGTCTGTATCTGTAATATAAAAATCAAAATGTAAATTAGTAAAACTAGATAAGTTTTGTTTATTTGTTTGAAATTCAATGCCTTGACACACCACACCTGGTTTTTTCTGTAACGTTTTGTTTCCTGCAATGGTCACTTCAGTTGTTGCTGGGCCTCCACACCATCCTGCATCAAAGTTTGTAAACGCGATGTTTGTATATGCGTCACTATAAATAGAAACTACATCTGCAGCATTTCTTCTAGGTGGGACTGGAGCTGCAACTGTAGGTGATATAATACACACAGCACATGAGCCACCACAATCTATACCCGTTTCATCACCATCTTTTATTCCGTTATTACAAGTTGTTGTAGATACTTCTAATATAACATTATCAATGCCAACAAAACCTACCGCAGCTCCCATGTCAAAAATAATACGACTTGTTGGGCTTCCAAAATTTGCTGTAAATTTTAAAACAATTTTTTGAGAATTTGGAGTTAAATTAACTATTGCAGTATTGCTAGTCCATGGGTCTTGGTTTAACCCTATACCAGCAATTAAGGTTCTATTTGTATCTGAAAATACATCAAAAGTTAATTGGTATGTAGTTCCTTCAGTAAGAGGTAATTCATAACTTAAATTTACATCCCAAGGATTTCCTTGAGTTGTTACGTTAGCCGCATTATAACTATTACCACTTTCAGTAACAACATTAGCGGCATTTTTATACCATCCAGTAGTTCCATTTTCAAAATCACCATTTGTAATAAGATTTTGAGAAAATCCTAATGAACCTATCATTAGAGTAATTAATAAAGTAATTTTTTTCATAATTTAATTTTTTTTGTTTAATCCAAATATATAAATACATCCTTAAAAAATATTAGAATGCCTACTATATAAAAACTATACAGGTATAATTATTTTTAATTGCAGATGAAAGCCTAGTAATGATAGAGAAAATACTTTTACTTTAGCTTTTTAGTGCCAAAAAAAAAGGTGTAATATTTGTTGCTTTTTTAATAATGTTGAGTTAATGTATAGGTGAAAAGAACCAATTCACGCAAACGAAATAGTGAGTTAAGACTAATTTAGCAACTAAAACGGCACGTAAAAACAATTTTCTATTTTTATTCCAAAAAAAATAGACTATTAATAAAAATTATTTTCTCTAATAAACTATGAATAAATTTAACTTTTACTATGTTTTAGTAACGTTAATTATAGATCATATTTTTTTTAAGCCAATTCTTTATTTTTATAATATTACTACAATCGAATTTGAATTAATCAATTTAAAGCAAAATTGGTTTGTCAATAGTGTTCATAATCAACAGTTAAAAATAAAAAAGTTTAATTCTTTAATTTTTTTAACTTTTATTTTCTTTGAAATTTAATTGCTTTTTCTTATTTCTTTAGTCTTTTTTAAAATGTCATATTGACTATTTTTAACTTACAATTAAACTTGATTTTCAATCCTTATTTAGTAATCGGAAAAAGCATTAAATTCTTTTCTTGTTTTATGAGTTTAAATACTACTTTGTATAGTTTTAATATCATTTTCAATTGATAGTATGTGGAGCTTTATCCATAAATTTGTGATTGCTATTAATCTAAATTTTATCATGAAAAAAAATCCTCTATTTCAAATTATATTTACTTTATTCCTATTTAGTCAATTGTGTTTTGCGCAAGTCGATGTGGTTTATAAAGATTTAGTTTGGTCCGATGAGTTTAATGTCCCTGGACCTATAAACAGCACAAATTGGTTTCAACAAACCCAATTACCATTCGGTACTAGTTGGGCAAATGGAGAGAAACAACACTACACCAATCAAATATCAAACTCCTTTGTTGATGCGGGATATCTAAATATAGTTGCAATAAAAAAAACTTATACAGATCAAGGTCAAACTAAAGATTATACATCAGCACGATTAAACTCGAAGAAAGCCTTTTTATATGGACGTATAGATGTTCGAGCAAAAGTACCAATCGAAGCTGGGACTTGGCCTGCAATATGGATGTTAGGCAAAAACATAAGTGAGCCAGGAGCTTTTTTTTCTTCCACTGACGGAACAACAAGTTGGCCTGCTTGTGGGGAAATTGATATTATGGAGCATGGAATTTTTCCGTCTCAATCGGTAAATTATGTTCAAAGTACTTTGCATACGCCTTCAGCCTTCGGAGGTGCTGGAAAAAATGGTGGTATTATTGCGTCAGATTTAGCTAATAACTATCATATTTATTCTTTGAATTGGTCGCCAAACCAAATTTCATTTCTTCTCGATGGTGCTATATATTATACCTACAATCCAACAACTAAAAATTCTAGTACTTGGCCCTTTGATAACGAACAATTTCTTTTGTTAAATGTTGCTATGGGAGGGGATCCTGTTGGAGCAATCCCATCTAATTTCACCCAAGCTTCCATGTTGATTGATTATGTAAGAGTGTATCAAAACACTACCGTCGATACTCAGGCGCCAACTAATTTTACGGCTACTGTTGGAGCAATTTCAGGTTCTTCTGTTGAATTAGTCTTAAATGGCTTGGACAACTCTGGAAATGTGACTTATAATGTGGATTATGGAACTGGGACAAATTCGACATTTAGTCCTTCAGGCGTTCAGAAATCGTTAATCATTTCCGATTTATCGCCTAATACTAATTATACGTTTACAGTTACGGCAACCGATGCTTCTGGAAATACGGCTGTTAATAATCCAATTGTCCGTAACGCCAAAACAACAACGATTTTACAATGTACTGGTAATTCTACTGTTGCTTTGGAAGGTTCTTTTTCAGCTGGTTATAATTATACTTTCGAAACTGTTGGAACAGATGTAAAAATCACTTTCGAACTTTTAGATACTGATAAAGTTGGACTAGTTGCTTATTTGAGGAAAGGATCAGCAGCGTCTTTTTCGGAATCATCCATGCCGAATGTTTCTGGTACTATTTTCAGCAAAACAATTACTGGACAAACCTCTGGCTCTACCATTAATTGTGCGGTTAAATTTGCTTATGCTAACGGATTGTCGGTAACTAAATATTTTACTTATGTAGTAGGAAGTAACTGTTCCTTAGGAATTGAAAATTCAATGGAACTTAAAAACCGTAGTTATCCTAATCCAGTGCATAATACTTTGTTTCTTCAATTGACGGATCATAAAAACCGAATTATCCTTACGGATGTAGTAGGACGTAAATTATTTGATACTAGCGTACCAGCAAATTATAGTTTGGACATGAGTACTTATAAAACAGGGATTTATTTTTTAAGAGTGGAAAATACTATTGGAGTGCAAGAGTTGAAAGTCATAAAGGAATAGTTTGAATTAATTTCAATTTTAAAAACGGATTGATTTTCGACATGTAAATTTCTAAAAAGACGGCTATTAAAAACCTTTTATAATTTTGACTTTAAAAGGATTCTTAAATAAAACCCGAAATCTTAAATCTTAAATTCTAAATAAATTATCTTTGCCGACTGAAAAACGCATCTATGAAGTTTGATTTATTACAAAAAGATCCATATACCAAAGCCAGAGCAGGAAAAATAACTACTGATCATGGTGTTATCGAAACCCCAATTTTTATGCCCGTAGGAACCGTAGCCTCCGTAAAAGGGGTGCATCAGCGGGAATTGAAAGAAGATATTAATCCGGATATTATACTAGGAAACACCTACCATTTATATTTGCGTCCGCAAACCCAAATTCTAGAAAAAGCGGGAGGATTGCATAAGTTTATGAATTGGGATCGAAATATTTTGACGGATTCTGGGGGATATCAGGTGTATTCGCTTTCTGCCAATAGAAAAATCAAAGAAGAAGGAGTAAAGTTTAAATCGCATATCGACGGTTCATATCATTTTTTTACGCCCGAAAATGTAATGGAAATTCAAAGAACCATTGGTGCCGATATTATTATGGCTTTCGACGAATGTACGCCTTATCCTTGTGATTATCGCTACGCGCAACGTTCCATGCACATGACGCACCGTTGGTTGGATCGTTGTATCAATCATTTAGAGAAAGTACCCACAAAATATGGGTATGACCAAACGTTTTTTCCCATTATTCAAGGAAGTACTTATAAAGATTTACGCCAACAATCAGCAGAATATATAGCTAATTCCAATCAACAAGGAAATGCCATTGGCGGACTTTCGGTAGGGGAACCTGCAGAGGAAATGTACGCTATGACAGAAGTCGTTTGCGAAATTTTACCAGAAGATAAACCAAGATATTTGATGGGCGTAGGTACTCCTATTAATATTCTCGAAAATATTGCACTTGGAATTGATATGTTTGATTGTGTAATGCCAACTCGAAATGCTCGAAATGGAATGTTGTTCACTTCAAACGGGACGATTAACATCAAGAATAAAAAGTGGGAAGATGATTTTTCTCCAATTGATGAAATGGGTCATACTTTTGTGGATACTGAATATACAAAAGCGTATTTAAGACACTTGTTTGCTGCCAACGAATACCTAGGAAAGCAAATTGCTACCATACACAATCTTGGGTTTTATATGTGGTTGGTTCGTGAAGCCAGAAAGCATATCTTAGCAGGAGATTTTCGAACTTGGAAAGACATGATGGTTCGTAATATGAGCCAAAGATTGTAAATAGGTAAAAGGTCTTAGATTTTGGGTTTTAGTAAAATCCAACACCTAGAACCCAACACCCAATACCAAAAAAATGAATATAATAGACAAATACATTCTAAAAAAATACTTATCCACTTTTGCGGTTATGTTGGCTTTGTTTGCTCCTATTGGAATTGTAATTGATGTTTCAGAGAAGATCAATTTCATGATCGAAAACAAAATTCCTTTTGTAGATATTGCCATTTATTATTATCATTTTACGATTTATTTCACCAATCTATTATTTCCTATATTTTTGTTTTTGTCTGTTATTTGGTTTACTTCAAAATTAGCAAATGATACAGAAATTATAGCTATTTTGAGTTCCGGAATCTCTTTTACTAGATTCTTACGACCTTATATAATTGGCGCTTCCATAATATCTGTTTTCGTATTATTAATGGGATTTTTTGTTGTCCCAAAATCGAGTGAAGGATTCAATAATTTTCGTTATACTTATCTAAGAACGGGCGGTAAACAAGATTTACGAGGTGATGTAACGGATGTTTTTCGTCAAATTAGTGACGATGAATATATTTATGTTAATAGCTTTAATAACGAAACAAAAACAGGCTATAATTTTAGTTTAGAGAAATTCAAAAAGGATAAATTAGAATATAAAATTATGGCCAATAGGATACAATGGAATCCAAAGCTTAAGAATTATTCCATGTTTGATTATTCAAAAAGAACTGTCGGGGAACTAAATGATAAGATTGAAAAAGTAGATAAAAAAGATGCTAAATTCAGTTTTGATTTAGAAGATTTGACCCCCGTGGTTTACATAGCAGAAACTTTAAATTTAGGAAAACTAAATCAGTTTATTGATAAAGAACGAAAACGAGGTTCCTCAAATATTAATGTTTATCTAGTTGTTTTATATAAAAAATATAGCATTCCCGCTTCAGCATTTATTCTTACTATAATTGCTGTAGCCGTTTCTTCCATGAAACGAAGAGGCGGTATGGGTTTAAGTTTAGCCATCGGAATTGCATTAGCATTTGCCTTTGTGTTTTTTGATAAAATTTTTGGAGTTCTAGCCGAAAAATCAAGTTTTCCTCCATTTTTAGCCGTTTGGTTCCCGAATATTATTTTTGGAATTTTAGCGATATTTTTATTACGAAATGCAAAACGATAAATTAAAAAGCTACTTAAATCTCCATCTAATTGTTTTTATTTGGGGTTTTACAGCAATATTAGGTGCGTTAATAACCATAAATCCGGAAGCTATTGTTTGGTATCGAATGCTTTTTGCGGCTGTTTTTTTGGTGTTTTATCTCCTTTATACAAAACATTCGTTTCGAATTTCAATTAAGGATTTTTTTCAATTAACTTTTGTTGGATTGTTGATTGCTATTCACTGGATCTTTTTTTTCAAGGCAATTCAGGTGTCTAATATTGCGGTCACTCTTTCGATTTTTTCATTAGGTGCTTTTTTCACTTCCCTTTTAGAACCTCTTTTTTATAAACGAAAAGTACTTTGGTACGAAGTTTTTTTTGGTTTGGTCATAATTGCCGGACTTGCTTTGATTTTACAATTCGAAATTAATTATTTAGAAGGAATTCTATATGCTTTAGCAGCAGTAATTCTAGGCGTATTATTTACTTTAATAAATGGAAAGTTAATAGAAAAACAGGAACCTGCTATTATTTCTTTTTACGAATTTCTCTCAGGCACTTGTTTTATAAGTGTTTACTTTTTATTCGAAAATGAATTCACGATTGACTTCTTTACTTTAACCACAAAAGACTGGATTTTAATTTTGATTTTATCCTCCATTTGTACTGCCTATGCATTTACTGCTGCGGTAAAAGTAATGCGGAAACTCAGCCCTTATACCGTAATGTTAACCACAAATTTAGAGCCGGTTTACGGAATAATTTTAGCTTATTATATCATTGGAGGAAAAGAGAAAATGAGTACGGAATTTTACATTGGAGCAGTAATAATTCTGATTACGGTGATATTGAATGGTATTATAAAACACTATTTTAGCACTAAAGAATGAAAGCGTTCCAATAATTTTTCAATTGGAATTTAGTACACATAAATAAAAAATAACCGTTTTTGATAATTTTAAATTTTATATTTGCATTTCATTTCAAAAACATAAACACCAAATAATATGGAATATTTAGATTTTGAACTTCCAATAAAAGAACTTGAAGACCAATTAGACAAATGTTTAGTAATCGGTGAGGAATCTGAAGTTGATGTATCGAATACTTGCAAACAAATCAACAAAAAATTAGAAGAAACAAAAAGACATATTTATAAAAATTTAACGGCTTGGCAACGAGTACAATTGTCAAGACATCCTAGCAGACCTTATACCCTAGATCATATAAAAGCACTTTGTGGAGATACTTTTCTAGAGCTTCACGGCGATAGAGGTTTTAAAGATGACAAAGCCATGATTGGTGGTTTAGGAAAAATAGGGGGACAATCTTTTATGATTATTGGTCAACAAAAAGGGTTCAATACTAAAACACGCCAGTATAGAAATTTTGGAATGGCAAATCCAGAAGGATACAGAAAAGCTTTGAGATTGATGAAAATGGCAGAGAAATTTGGTATTCCTGTTTTATCATTAGTAGATACTCCAGGCGCATTTCCTGGAATAGAAGCTGAAGAACGCGGTCAAGGAGAAGCCATTGCAAGAAATATTTTCGAAATGGTGCTGTTAAAAGTGCCAATTATTGTAGTCATAGTTGGAGAAGGTGCTTCTGGTGGTGCATTAGGAATAGGAGTTGGAGATAAAGTGTTTATGTTAGAAAACACTTGGTATTCTGTTATTTCTCCTGAATCTTGCTCGTCTATTTTATGGAAAAGTTGGGACTATAAAGAACAAGCTGCCGAAGCTTTGAAATTGACCTCTTCTGACATGAAAAAACAAAATCTTATTGATGATATTATTCCAGAACCATTAGGAGGAGCGCACTATGATCGTGAAACTACTTTTAAAACGGTGGAACAATATATTATGAAAGGATTCAATGAATTGAAAGACTTATCAACAAAAGAATTAGTTGCCCAAAGAATGGAGAAATACAGTAAAATGGGAGAATATAAAGAATAAAATCTTACAATAGTATATTTAATCCGAAGCCTTGTCGCTTCGGATTTTTTTTTGGTTATTAACAAAAAACGAATGTTTATAAACAATTATTTGTAATAACTCAATAGTAAAGTTTTTTTAATTTTTGTTACTTTCGCTTCATGGAAAATGTCAAAAATATAAACCCAATAAGAATTGATAAATCAACTATAATCAACCTTGAGAAAGGTAAAATTCCACCGCAGGTTTTAGATCTAGAAGAGGCTGTACTGGGAGCCATGATGATTGATAAAAAAGGAGTTGATGAGGTTATTGACATTCTGCAACCAGATGCTTTTTATAAAGAGGGACATAAATATATTTTTGAAGCCATCGTTCAGTTGTTTACAGACACGCAACCAATTGACTTATTAACCGTTTCCGCTCAATTAAGGAAAAACGCAAAATTAGACTTGGCCGGAGGTGATTTTTACCTGATTCAGCTTACTCAAAAAATATCGTCCTCGGCGCATATCGAATTTCACTCCAGAATTATTTTACAAAAATACATTCAGCGCAGTTTGATTCGAATTTCATCCGATATTATTGAAGAATCCTATGATGAATCGACAGATGTTTTTGACTTATTAGACAAAGCCGAATCTAAACTTTATGAAGTTACTCAAGGAAATATAAAACGGAGTTCCGAGACGGCCCAAAGTTTAGTTTTACAAGCAAAAAAAAGAATTGAAGAAATAGCAAACCAAAAAGGATTAAGTGGAATAGAAACCGGTTTTACAAAACTTGACGCTATTACATCAGGTTGGCAACCCAGCGATTTGATTATTATTGCGGCAAGACCAGGTATGGGAAAAACTGCTTTTGTGTTATCAATGGCACGAAATATTGCGATTGATTATGGTCATCCTGTAGCACTATTTTCATTAGAGATGTCCTCCGTACAATTAATTACTAGATTAATTTCATCCGAAACAGGTTTGTCATCCGAAAAATTAAGAACGGGAAAATTAGAAAAACATGAATGGGAACAATTAAGTGTAAAGGTTAAAAACCTAGAAAAAGCACCTTTGTTCATTGATGATTCGCCTTCGCTTTCTATCTTTGATTTAAGAGCAAAAGCAAGACGTTTGGCATCGCAACACGGAATAAAAATCATCATTGTCGATTATTTACAATTGATGACCGCAGGTGGAAACGGAAAAGGCGGAGGAAATAGAGAGCAAGAAATTTCTACTATCTCAAGAAATTTAAAGGCTTTGGCCAAAGAATTAGCCATTCCGGTAATTGCACTTTCCCAATTATCGCGTGCGGTAGAAACCCGTGGATCTAGCAAAAGACCTTTGCTTTCTGACCTTCGTGAATCTGGTGCGATTGAGCAAGATGCCGATATTGTATCGTTTATTTATAGACCAGAATATTATAAAATCGATGAATGGGATGACGATGAGCAAACACCATCTGCTGGTCAGGCCGAATTTATGATTGCAAAACACAGAAATGGTTCGCTTGAAAATGTCCGATTAAAGTTTATTGGTAATTTGGGTAAGTTTGACAATCTGGAAGATTATAGCGGAAGTTATGATGATTTGCCTTCTAAAATGAATCATGATGATAATCCTTTTCAAACTAAAAATCTTCCTTCGCCAAACGAAGCTTTTGGTAGTAATTTGAATGAAGACGAAGATGATGAAATGCCCTTTTAAAATTACTTAGATGCAAATTTTCAATACTTTTTATAAAATAAAAACTTCTATATTTATAAAAAATTAAAAAATGCCTTTTAAAAAAGTAATTTTACTATTCCTAATCCTGATTTCCTATACTGCAAAAGCGTCATTTATACTTTTGCCAATGGACGAAACAACGCAACAAAATCATCTTAAAGCGTATGGAATTACATATTGGTGCATAGAAAATAAATACAAAGCCAACTGGTTACTTAATTATAGAGGGGGTTCTTTTTTGTTTCCCGATGCTCCTGAAATCCGAAAAGAATGCCAAATTAGAGGCGTAAGTTTCGAAATACTTTCTGATAGCGAGGCAACTATAATTCTAGACGAAATTTCTAGTCCGTCTCAAAATATGGAAAGTGTGGCTCTTGAAAAAGCACCTAAAATTGCAGTTTATACTCCAAAAGGAAAACAACCATGGGACGATGCGGTTACGATGGTTTTGACTTATGCCGAAATTCCTTTTACCCCAATTTATGATGAAGAAGTTTTAAGCGATCAGCTTTTACTTTATGATTGGTTGCATTTGCATCATGAAGATTTTACAGGACAATATGGAAAATTTTTCGGTTCCAATAGAAATTCACCTTGGTATATGGAGCAAAAGAAAGATGCTGAATCCTTAGCCTCAAAATTAGGATCTAAAAAAGTCTCGGAAGAAAAATTAGCTGTTGCCAAAAAAATTAGGGATTTTGTTATAGGTGGAGGATTTATGTTTGCCATGTGTTCCGCAACGGATAGTTTTGATATTGCTTTATCTGCAGAAGGAGCCGATATTTGTGAACCCATGTTCGATGGAGATGCTAGTGATCCAAATTATCAATCTAAAATTAATTATTCTAATTCATTCGCTTTCAAGGATTTTATTTTAGAAAGAAAGCCTGAAAAATATGAATTCTCGGATATCGATATGACCGAAAAAAGAAGCGTTCCTATGGAAAAAGATTATTTCACTCTCATGGAATTTTCTGCAAAATGGGATCCTATTCCTAGTATGTTGTGCCAAAATCATACCCAATTGATTAAGGGTTTTATGGGACAAACCACTTCTTTTGATGCATCTCTAATAAAATCGAATGTATTAATTTTGGGAACCTGCGAAATCAATGGTGAAGCGCGTTATATTCACGGTGAAAAAGGCAAAGGAATGTTTACTTTTTATGGTGGTCATGATCCAGAGGATTATCAACATAGAGTAGGTGATCCCGCAACTGTTTTAGATTTA
>Ga0209499_1000465_pt1 | contig 29874 bp, 40 predicted proteins | sample C_130208_EF_Meta_FD_187306 | JGI IMG/M metagenome (GOLD analysis project Ga0209499, IMG submission 187306) | Freshwater microbial communities from Lake Croche, Canada to study carbon cycling - C_130208_EF_MetaG (SPAdes) (version 2) | ecosystem: Environmental > Aquatic > Freshwater > Lake... | reverse complement strand
TTTTGTATGGCTCTTTGTGCTGATGCCCTTTGTTCTTCAACTGTTGTAGCTCTATTTGTTGCAGCTTGTAATTCTCTTGCTGCACTTAACTCATTCTCTTTTTTTATAGTTTGATTATAAACATCTAAAGCCGCTTTATAAGCTTGATTGTATTCCTCTTCAGTTTTAAATTGATTTCTTGTAACATCTTGTAAATTTATTAAAGCTTTTTCTCTTGCTTCAGTAGCTTTTACTAACTCCTCAGATATTGTAATAAATTTAGCTTGTCTTTGTAAAACACCTTGCTGAGTTTTATCTTCAAATCTTGCGACAATATTTATATCATTTAATTTAGCTGAATTTTCAGCAACATTTATAAAATTATTCAACTCATCAGTAACAGCTAATAATTCTCTTTTTAATGCCTCTAAATCTTTCTTAAATAAATCTGAATTTTCTTTTGCATCTTTGCTTCCTCTAGTCCAAGCTTGAAAACCCATTTGTGCAAAAGTTATAGCTGCCGTTACTACACCAAATGCCAAACCCAAACCAGCCGGACCACTTAATCCACTAACCAATGCTTTTAACGCTCCACCTGTACTGCCAGTCTCAGCTTTTAATCTGCCAAATGATTCTACTAATGGATTGATGTTGTTGGCTATACCTATAAAGCCAAATGGAGCATCCTGAACTACTCTAGATAAATTTGTGATAGATTGACCTGCTTGAGCTGCACCAGCATTTAAATTACTCTTTAATGCATCACCAGTCTTTTTAGCTTCAGTAGCTGTAGACTTTAATGCATCAGTAGTATTTTTTAAACCTGAACTAACTTTATCAAAACCTGTTGCCGTGACTATTATCTCTATCTCTTCTGCCATTATTTAATCTTTAAATTGTGTCTTTCTAAAATAGCATTGTAACGCTCAGCCGTCATTGGCTCAATCTGTTTTTTATCTTGCTCATCATCCATTGGCCAAAAACGATTAATCTTACCTATTGCCTTACTTCCTGCCATTGCTTCTGCTATGCGAAAAGAGGCAAAACGAATGACCATAGCCGATTCTTTTTGCCTCTCCTGATATCCCTCACACGCTGCATAAAACTCATGAGGCATTGAGCAATAATATTGATCTACACTCCATCCTAACTTACCTAACGCAAACTTTAAGTTGTCGTAGCACTTTTCTCGATGACTTTTTTTTTCTCCTCATTTTCTCTTATCTCTTGACCTTGTTTTATCAAGTCATTCCATAACTTCGTCTCATTTAATTCAATGGTAATAGCTTGTATCTGCTCATTCTTATTTTCCATTGCATCAACCCAATCACATACTAACTCCCATGTGTACTCGACATCTTCACGCTTTAATCTGCTGTAACCAATCATACCACCGTAAACCATTGCATACATAAATCCTGATGTAGTCTCGCCATCATTATATTCATGTAGCTTCTCAATGGCTAATTGATTGAATTTAATGCCGTACTCTTTTTCGTTTAGTTTAATTTTCATTTTTTTTTATGTTTATTTATTAATTAATCCCAAAAACATCTAACTGATAAACCTGCATTTTGGTCAAATATGTTATAGTAAGTACCATTGTCGTTATAATATATTCCTTCACTTCTCGCATCTGTACCCCCAGCACTACCAGCTACCCAGTATTCACTAGCTTCGCCAATACTTTCACCACTACCACCAAATGTACCATTTGCTTGTCTTACTCCACCCGGTACTGCTGTAAATCCTGATGAATTAGTAGCTCCAGTATTAGGTGCTAACCAATGTGCAGTTCCTGCCTCTTTTAAAGCTCCACCATCATTAGATACAGTAGTAAATAAATAATTAAATTGACCTTCATTAGGAACAATCCATCCAAAATCATTATCAGGCTTTAAACCTCTAATATCAGCTACTGCAAACCAATTATATAATCTGCCATATATTGGTTCAGTTGATGGATCATTGTTATAATAACACCAAGCCCCAGTACTTAATGCTGCCCATGCTGTAGGATCACTTACTTCAGGTATTGCATCACCATTAGCATAAGTGGTAACACTTAGATTTTTTGTCATCCAATTGTAACCACCAATATTTACAGATGATGTTGAACTATTATAAATACTTAATGAAGGTGTGCCATAAGGCTGAATACTACCGGTAAAAGTACCAATACTATCAAATGAATAAGTAGAACTTAACTCAGATAAAAATCCCGTTCCACTTTCTATTTCATCTCCTGTTACTGGTGTCTCAGGTGCTATCTTCCATCCTATGGTTTGCTCAGCTCTTAATAAAAATCTCAAATCAGTACCACTGATTCTACCACTATCAGGATCTTGCAAATGCTGACCTTCAAAAGCATAGGATAACTCCAATGTACCCGGACTTTTATCAGGTCCACATGCTGAAGCTGCATCAACAACAGTTATACTATCTGATTTACTAACGGAAGTAAGGCATACAACTATATCGTATGCCGTACCTCCATTTGAATCAATAAAAAGTAGCATGTTGCCACCTTGTACTTTATGTTCAGCCATTTTTTATTATTAAGCTTGTACAGATAATGTTGGTGTTCCTTGAGGCTGTATAGAACCAGTAAATGTACCAACTGAATCAAATGCGTATGTGCTACTTAATTCTGATAAAAATCCTGTTCCACTTTCAATCTCATCTCCTGTTACTGGTGTTTCAGGTGCTATCTTCCAACCAATTATAGTTTTACCTCTCAACAATGTACGTAAATCAGTACCACTGATTCTACCTGTTGTTGGATCTTGTAAATGCTGACCTTCAAAAGAGTATGATAACTCTAATGTGCCTGGACTTTTATCCGGGCCACATGCTGAAGCTGCATCAACTACAGTTACTGAATCAGCTTTACCTACTGAAGTCAAACAAACTACAGTATCGTATGCCGTACCACCTGCAGGATCAATGAATAATAACATTGTACCACCTGCTACTTTGTGTTCTGCCATTTTATTTAAATTTTAATTTGTTATGAAATTACGAAAATATCTTGTTTAAATATCAATATTCTTGAAATAAATACTTTGCCTCCCAAATTGCCAAATCTTTCAGTCCTATCTGTTTGTAGGGTTAAATTACACATTTGCAATCCATAGGCTGACAAATCTATGTTACTAACTCCTTGTGGCTTTATTGCGTCTATAATTGCCCCACACGCTGTATTTAATGTTTTACTATTGTTGTATTTATATTCCCAACTATGTACGCTAAGTTGTATAGTTAAATTAACGTCTGATGTATTTGCTGTGCTTGTTTCAGTTGATGTTGCATCATTAATAACGCAATAAATTTTATGCTTCACATCATCCGGTTCTTCACCCTCATAAACAGGAATATCCAATCCGTTCACTATCTCATAGTAAGCTTGTAATATTGCACTGTTTACATCTCTCATAATTTAAATATTGCTTTTAAATTTTTCCTAAGCACTGGTAATGTTTTTTGCACTGATGGGTAAAGAAATGGTCTTGCTGTTACGCCTTCTCTTAATATTTTTAATGCTGTAACATAAGCATATTTAGGATCCATTTTACCCGTTCTATTTGCCCATCCAATAAGTGAATCTACAAACTGCTTAAATGTTCCTCCTGTACTTCCTTTAAATGTTGCTGCGTATGTTTGCCAATCTGCAGGTAAACTACTAACATAAGCTGCTGCATATTTTCTAGTACCAAATTCAACATATGCTGCATACTTTGCTGATGCCGTTATACTTGCTGAGCCATTGCCATAATTAGGATTAATGCTCCTAAGCAACAATCCCTCATCACTGCTATTTGCTGATACTAATGATTTTGCATTTTGTGCTGTTGTATCTGCCCAATCGTTTAGTTCAGCTTGCACTTGATCCTTAGCATCAGATGCCAACTTATCAAACTTTTTTATTAGCGTATCTATGCCTTTTACTTCTAATTGCATTAGTAATATAATATTGTTGCAACCTCGTTAACTTCAAAATAAGCACCCCATGTAAACTCACCTGTAGCACTGTTATATAATACCTCTTTGCCCACTGGACTGCCTGCAGTAATTACTAGATATTGGATGCCATCCTTAAACGCACCAAAAACATTTTTACCAACTAAACCATTGTAAGTAAATTGATACTCACCACCTTCAGCTATGTAATTATATACTTTTATGTTTCCTGTGTCCATTGGTGCATCTGAATTAATTGATTCATCTAACTTTGTAGCCTTTATATACTCAAAAGACTTCGCTCCCTCCGTTCTGATTTGTATTGAGTTAATCTTGTAAAATTGTGATTCGTACTCTATCACATCGTTACTTCTAGTTGGTCGATCCCTCTCATACCTTAATATAAAATTCTGGTCGTAAGTCCATTGGTTCTGATCATAACTCTTGGCCGTTGAGCCATCTCTTTGCTCCACATCTGCCCACTTTGACCAACTACCAGTAAGTACACTAACCAACCCACCAAACTCATTCAAGCTTGTTGTGTATCGATTTATAGTAACTCTGCGATTTAATTTATACACGCTTAAATAGGTTTAATAATGTCTTAGCTATTGGACTAATGTCATCTGTTGCAACAGCTCTATTATCGTACAAATAATACACCTGGTTAAGTAATGCTGTCTTTAATGCTTCAGGTAATGTTGTGTAACCTGTTGTATAATCAATGGTGATGTTGTTGCTATTTGGCGTTCTTAAACGTTTAAACTCATTGCCACTTAAAGTGTAATCAGTATCTAGAACTAAAGTTGTGCCTTGATCATTTACAACGCTATTAATGGCTATCATTGGACCATAAGGAATGTAAATATCACCGTTGCTATTGTTCAATACTGATACAACATTATGCTCTACAAAACCTACACCAGTATAAGCTTCACACATCTGCCTTGCAGCAGTAATCAATAGATTAATTAAATCATCGTCTGTACTTATGTCAATCTTACAAAAATTCTTAGCCTCAGTTAATGTAACTGGCTCAGTTATTACCCCATCTTGAAATTGAACATCTAATACACTATTGTATTCTACCATGATTTACTAATTTTAAAAAGCCCCACCCCGTAGGGCAGGGCCTTTATATTCATCATCAAACAAACAAACCTATTTACTATACGTTACCGAAATCAGCATATAAAGCAGAAGCAGGCATCATTAAGTTAACATCTTCTAAACACTCAATTCTTGCAGTGATTAAGTTTTTAGTAAAGTTGTCTGCGTCTTCCATTGAGAATTCAACAGTAATAGCTTCGGTCTCAACACGCTCAAGATAATCTCTATCTATAATTAAAATCTTATCATCAGTTACCCAAGATGCTGGCAAGATTGGTGTTCCACTGATTGCAACGTTTCCATTAACACTTGACAAAATACCACCCGAACCTTGATAGTAACCATTAACATACAAAAGTTTGTTCAAACGTGCTAATTGAGTATGACTTACTAATGCATAAGATGCATTGTAATTAGCTTGCATTTGAGCAGCTATTGCATCAACGATAAACTTAACATCATCAGTCTCAGCTGATGCAGTTGATCCAGTTGCAGCAGCACTAACAGCAGAAAAGAATGTAGCATTCTCAACCTTGTAGAAATCTCTTAACAACAATCTTGGTAAAGTTGTTTGCATAAATGGTAATTGCTTAGCCATTTGCTTAGAGAAACGTGCAAAACCTGCAATATAATCTTCTACAATCTTGATTTCTGATAAATCGTAATCAACTTGGCCTTTAGATGCTCCTTCAGTCTGAACTGCGATTGCACCCTCACCACCAGTCTCACGATATTGTACATACAAACCAGTTGGACTGATTGCAGTTGGCATCAAATCTCTAAAGTTTATTTTTTGAGATGGTAACAAAGCTTGTGTAGCTGCATAAGATGCAACACCATCACCACTCAAGTTATTTGACAAAGTCATGTTAGCAACTGCCTTCAATTCCATTCTGAATGGCTTACCCTTCTTTACGTTTTGAATCTCATCAAAGTTAGCCTCTAACCCTTCGCTGAATAATTGGCCAAAAGATTTTTTCTCCATGCTAGATGCAGATGAAGATTTTACTCTTGTTTGTAACAAATCAAATCCTTTTAAGATTGCAGCTTGTTCAGCTTTTAATTTGTTAAACTCTTCTGTCATAGCTTTTACAGCCTCAGCTGAATCACTACCATTGCCAAATGCGTTGATTTTCTCATCAACTGCTGTTACTACTGATTTCAATTGATCAGCAATCTCAGACTTAGTTTTTTCAGATATTGAAGTTTCTAACGTTGATTTCAACGCCTCCAATTCTGACATTAATTCTTTCTTTTCCATGTCTTATGGTTTTTGTAAATTGATTAAATTTTATTTCTAAACGCTCTTATAATGTCCAATGTTTCATCTACTGGCTCAATGGTTGTTACCGGTTGAGTAGTGTTAGATTTCATATCTATAATTAATTGAGCCAATTGTTTGCTATGTAACAACAACATCTGTATTGTGTCATCTGTTGCCGTTGTGTTTCTGCAGAACTTATCAATAGCTGCACTCTTTGCAACTATCATGTCTACATCTAAATTCTTATCACCTTTCAAAGATGTGATTGGTGTCAATGCATTTGCACCCCATGCTGTAAGTGAACTGCCCTCATATAACTTAACCTCAGTAATCTCAAATTGTCCTAATGATGGATTGCGTAAATAGTTTTCATAGGATTGGACTTGGTTACGCTTAATTATTTTAAATCCAATTGAATGCTCTGTTATCAATCCACTTTCAACCATTTTTATAAAATCCTCACCCCCATCATGTGTTCCCACTTGACTCTCATAATACAATCCATATTCATCCTCTTTCAATGTCAATAACTTGCCTAATGGTTGTGATGGATCGTGATTAAGTAGATGCTTTATTCTTGGTTGTGCTGATGTTGGTCCCTGCTCATTTATTGTTTTAGTAAATGCACCAGGCTTCATAATATCGCCATCACTGTCTACATTGTTGAACTTGCTAAAATACCCTGTAACAATGCCCTGAATCGGATTCATATCCATTATCTCAGATACTATTGATACATCCTTTATGTTGTATATGCTGTTCATTGGTATAAAGTTACAAATTTATTTTAATTATTAAACCAAATTTTTTTGCACCTGGTAAGGGACTTGCACCCTTATCTCCCTACATTGTAGGGACGTTTCCTAATGTTGGTATTCATTCCCAATTACGCCAACCAGGTGTCTTATCTTCTAATTATTCTGCCGTTCCTATCTCGCTTAGCATTGAATGCAACAGTACACCTGCAATTAACCACTTCCTCAGCTGGAACTGCCAACCCATTTGGTTGTTGTCTTACACCAGGTTGCATCATTCCAATGTCTCCAAGCTTGGCATTTGTCAAAGTAAATGGTGTCTCAATTGGTAGCCTTGTGCCATCAACCATTCTATGATCATGTCTTGTACGTTTATCTTTAACCGCTATCCATACTTTCTCCATTACATTGCCACTCTCATTTGCATAAATCATAGCTGCACCATTTGCACTGGTCACTGTCTCTGTTCGTGCTATACGTCTTGCCCTCATTGCATTGAATGCCGGACTAACTAACAACTGCCTTACAATATCATCAAATGAGGCACCAGTTATGGCTGCATCACTTAACACTTGTTGTATAAATGACGTGCTGTAACTTGTCATTAGATTAGCATCGTTTAACAAATCAATGCCGTAGTACTGATTCATTAACTGCACTATCCTTTCATTAAAACCCATCTGACCTGTAACAAATGCATCATCTGCCTTTATAGATTCGGTTCTTGTCACTCTTGCCCATGCAGGTCCAACAGTTTTATACAATGATATCAACACATCATAGATGGGAAATACTGGCAACAACATTGGATCCTGTGTCTTTATAAATGCATCCAATTGAATCTTTAAGGCTTTATGAAATTTAGGCTCATACATCTTCTCATAACGTTGCTGGAACTTATTCCACTTATTCCAATATGCCTGTTGTTCCTGTTGTGTCATAAACTAACTGTTATGCTTAACCCTTGACTGCCTAATTTATTTGCTAATGCTTTTTTAATCTGCTCTACTTTCCATTCTCTTTGTTGTTTCTTTAAAGGGCATGATGGCACTGGTAACTCACTGATCAACATCAATGAAACTTTACTATGTATCATCTGTGTAATTTGCTCTATACTTTTCTCCATTACAATATTGGTAAATCAGAAACACTCATTGTTAAATCGGTTATTACTTGCTTTCCTGAATCAATTATAATCTGATTCATTGCCGGCTCATCTATCATCTCAAAATCTTGTATCTCACGTTTCTCATTTGGTGTTATCCACCACATAGCAGATAATGCCTCAGCTTGTGTCTTCATATCATCCTGCATAGCCGGTATGTCGCTGATATCAATCTCAATGGTTCTTTGTATACCATCTTGATACATCGGAAGTATTCCCTTAATCAATGCATCCCTAAACAAATGTATGTTTGGAAGTATTGAATTTGTATACAACATTTTTAAAGCTGTATTCATGTTGTTGTATGTACTGCTATCTGTGTTGTTCAACAATACCTCAGGGAACTTGTAAGCATTGCAAATCTTTGTGAAGTCTATCTTTTGTAAATCACTTACCTCCATATCTGCTAACTTCAATCCCAACTCTAAATATCCCATCTCACCAGCTGCGAAGTATGGCGCACCTTTATTACTGCTATTCTTTAGATACTTTGCAAAATCATTTTTACGCTGTCCCAATGTCTCAATGGCAAAGTCTGACTTCTCATACACAATACCTGGAATGCCACCATTCTGCATTTGTGCTACTGATGCATTCATTCCAGCATCCAATCTAGTTACACGCTTTGTTAATACCTGTAATGGGCTAAGGCCTCTAAACTGCTGACCATTTGTTATAGTTGGATTATAATATTTTACGTGTATAATATCATCAGTTGTAAACTTGCCATCAAATCCTACATCAAAGTATCTGTAGCCAACTACATTTTGTGGAAAGCTATCACTAACCAATACCGTTACATTTTGATTGTTTAATGCATGCAATGTAACCATACCGGCATTAGGTCCCAACTCCAATACTTCCTTATACAAAAACAACTCACCAGTAATGTAGAGTATCGTGTAGTACTTAATCTTGTCTTCATAAGTTATGCCTTCCAACATCTTCATAAAGATATCATCAGGCTGTAAATCTTGCAGTGCTTTTGTCTTATAATACTTCTTTTGTATGCTCTTAAAATCATGTCTCTTATAACCCTTCATTGCATTATCATCCACAACCTCATAGCCATAAAATGGAATACGTGCAGCAGTCTCAGCCAAGTAACTAATCACCGAATAAATATCATCAATTGTTGTATACTGGTTGATTGCTTCAATAGTTTGCCAACTTGGAAATATGGCGTTGGATGCGTTGATGGTCATACCCATCATGTTATTTACTGCCTTAGTTTTGGTTTCTTTTTTGCCAAATATCTTGTCAATCCATTTCATATGCAAACACCATTTTAGGTTTAAACTCAAATATCTCTCTCATCATAAACATATCCAATAAATCGGGACTATCCCCATTAAGCTTTATCTTCATCTCATCTTTGCCAATAATCCTTAGCTTACCATCGTAATCACTCTTGTCACGTTTTATAGCCTTCCTTTCATACATAAATCGTTGTTTGACTGTCATCGTGCTATCATACATCTTACTGGCTACATGCTTATTAATCTTCATTCTACCCATACCAACTGCATTGCCTGTACGATAATAGCATTGAGTCTTTAGGTTCATGTAATTCTCTTTTATCAGTCTGCCACTTGCCTCATCCTTTACACTCATTGCTGATGCGCCACCATTGAATGGAACTGCACCACGAATGAATCCATCAACATAACTACCTACACCATCAGCGTCATAACAAATATACCGATTTTCTACTGAATACTTTTGAGCCATTCTATTAATTAAATCAATTACTTGCTTACCATCACTCTTATCCATTATCTCAATGTCCATCAGCTCCATACCTTCCCAATAACCAACTACAAGCTTATTGCTTCCCTTCATCGCAATATCAGCTGTAATGTATCTTCCAGTCTTATCTACGCCTTTTATGTTCTCAAATATTCCAACAAATGCATCATAATCGTAGATATCATTAGGACTGTTGCTCACTTTCCATCTGCCCTCAAGTAGTTGTCGCCTGGTGTCCTCATCCTGACTAAGCAAATTACCTGGATAAGATGGATCATGTTTTAACCCTTCCTTATTATCGTATATGCTACCACTTACAAACGTAATTGATTTGATAAAGTCTTTAGCCGTTAACCCTGATGCATCTATCATTGGCTTAATAATATACTCAGCTTTATCATATACCTCTTCATAGCTATCACCCCAAATGTAATCATGGCCATATTTGATAAAGTATCTTAGCTTTCCTCTACGTTCCAATATCGGGAACCCAGTCTCTGTATCTATCCACCAATTGATCAGCTTGTATACCCAACTCTCAGGATCAGGATTGCATGTAGCCCTAACATATGGCTTTACACTGCAGGCACTACGGTTACGTGATAGCAAATAAAAAAACATTGATTCAGTGAAATGTGTTAATTCATCAAACCCCAAAAAAGGAATCTGCGCACCTTGCCAATCATACTTATTTTTTTCGTACTCCAAATGTCTAAATGATATCTTTACTCCGGATGGGAATTTCCAATCTAATGATGACTCCCTTGCATCACCTTTGACAATTGGATAAAGCTTTGTACTGGTATCCCATAAGCCACCCTCATTTCTGATCTGTACGCTAGTCCTCCTGAATATCACACCACCAAATCCTTTTATGTCTATGTGTCTAATTGGATCAAGTAGCAAAGCAAATGTCTTACCAACAAACGCAGCTGCACCACCGATGACAATGTCTGCAGGACTAGACAAAGCTATTGTTTGGTAACCTGGTTGAGGTCTTATGTAGTTGATGTTATACTGTTGGCTCAATTATTTCGTCTATTGGTTCAATAAAGTTATCCCTCCCATTATCAGGTAGTTGTATTACTTCAAATGTTTTAACTTCCTGTTCTACGTTCATCTGTATCATATCTGTTGGCTTACCCACTCCATGCTCCCAGCAGAACTTAATCAATGCAGGTTCTTGACTTCCTAACAATGATATAAAACCATTTTCAAGGCTGCCATAGAATTTTTCAATAGCTTTTAGTGCTATATTCTGAACATTAATCTCATATTCTTTTGACTTCCTTCCCACAATAAACTATAATTTAATTCAGTATAAAATTACTTAATTTTCTAGACATAACGATAATTAAATGATTTCTTAACTAATTCTAAGGCTCTTTTACGGTCTATTAGCAATACATCCATCATCTCGTATATGTCTTTAAATATCGTGCCACTACTTACCTCTAAAATAGATTTAGGCTTTGCCCCATTTTTTCTTTGTTTAGCATTTATGATTTTTATTAACTCATCATTTTTATAAACTTTATAGAGATTTTTTATGCCTTCATACATCTTTAAAATCTGCTCAATAATTTCCTCATCTGACCTGGTAGTTGTTGCCACTTTATAAGCCATTATTTTGTTGGAATTATACACTCTAAAAATCGTTGGTTTTTGCATATTTTTTTTGTTAGTTTGTAACCCAAATATCGATTTGTACCTTTTTTTCTATTCTTCTATATATATATATATTTATAACTTTAGTAAAATAATTATAAAAATAGGTTACATTGGTTACAAATGTTATTATTTAATTGATTTTCAATGCGTTGGAATGTAACCAATCTTGTAAAAAATAGGTTACATGCTAAAATAAATCGGTTACATCGGTTACAATTTCTTGGTAGTTATTATGATTTTTTCCTATTTTAAAGTACTTTTTATTGTTGTCTTGTCTATTTTTGTAACCGATGTAACCGATATTTAAAATTTGGGAACCTATTTGCAATCCTTTTGAGAATCTTTTTAGACTGTAATCTCTTGCCTGTAATTCGTACCTATTTAGGAAATTTTTCCACTCTTCATTCATGGGTAATTGTTGACCTAAATGATCCTCAATAATGGTATCTAAATAGTCAAGAAAATCCTCTCCAAATTGTAATTTAATTTGCTTACGATTTAGCTTTTCGCTGTTCATAATTGGCTTGATTCCATTTATAAAATAATACTGCACACATCTAAATAAAAAGTTGTAGAATCGTTGCCACTCATCATTATCCCAGTCATTAAATAATTTATTACCAAAGTGCTGCTCTGGTGTCTTACTAGATGAAAAGAATGGAGCAAACTCTAGCACTCTTTGTCTACGTTTAGCATGTTCTGCATTACTGGCTATGCTGTAGTTGGTAGTAAATGCAATTTTAGGGCTATCATCAAAAGATAAAAATATCTCATCTTTATTCTTTTTTTCAATAGTCATGCCCTCAGTAATTGTAGGATAATAACGCTCAAACTCTACATTTTTAGGACAATCTTCAATGATTACAAGCTTAGTTCCAAGCTCTACTCTGCTGAATGCAAATGTCTTATCAGGTTTAAAGTTTTTACCATCCATTGTAACCGTAGGAATAAGTTTGCTGATGGCTTTAAAGAAAATACCTTTACCAGTTCCACCACCTTTAGACTCGTCATCAGTTTCCTCAGCCAAGATCACAGCGTATGGCCTAGATGAATCTTTGTAGGAGTGTAGGATGTATCCAATTATAGACATGGCATAATTAATACGTTCAGGCTCATCATTGCTAATCTTTTCTATAAACTTGTAGTACTGGCATTCTGTAATATCTGCATCTTTATTGACATAGATGTTAAAGTCATTAATTTGGCTATCCCAAATAGACTGGTTAATGGTGCCATAATCTATTCGATTTATACTGGCTTTATCAATAGTTACAATGCCATTTTTAAAAGGAAAGTAGCATTTATGCGCTTCATCTCTAAGTATCTCAATTTCTGATTTATCAATGTATTCAAAGAAAGCATCAGTAAATATGCTGTTAGTGTTCTTTATTATTTGCTCCATAACATCAATATGACCAGCATCAACTAATTTCTTTTTTATAAATTTCTTTATTGATTCTGGGTACACTTCTCTTACTTGCATTTTTTTTTCATGTATTAGCCTGTACACTTTGTTTTTAGCATTTTGAAAATACAGCTGATATTTATTATCATGCAACCATTTTTGCAGCTCATAACGCTCAATAATTACAGCTCCATTTTTATTATGATACCAAAACCAACCTTTTGTATTTTTTTCTCCATAAATGTCTCCTAATTGCTTACAAGCTTTTTTTGAATCATTATTAGCCTCAAGCATACAATACACTCCAAATGGATTATAACCTTTATTAAGAAAGTTAGTAGATGTGGTATGAGGATAAAATATCCTTGTATCATTAAATAAGACAGCAGATGTAGCTGATGTGGTTGAGCCTGGTCTTAGCAGGTAAGTTTTTTTACCATCATTATTTAGCACTGACCATCCATGCTTTTCAAGTAGTGCAAGTACATCACCTCTTTTGTTATAATCGTCCCAAATGGTTAGCTTGTCGTTATCATGTGGAGGTTTAGCTTGTTTTACTTCCTCTATCACTTGGTTAAATTCCCTAGCACAACTCATAAGTATATCACGCTCATCAATAGTTAAAACTGGTATTTGTTTATTGCCTGGTTCCGGGTTGTACCCTGCAGTTGGAGGCGCACATACATAACCACCTTCGCCACGTGTCTCAATTAATACATAGCTTTTAGCCATTGGATTAGCTTTCAGTTCTGCATCATTAGGAGGTCGTTCTGCAAGTTTTTGATTGCCTTCAATAAATTCACATCTAAAATAAATATGGTAGCCATTAGATTTAGTTTTTACGATAAATAATTTGCTAAATAACACTGGATCAGCATCAAGTATTTTGTCACAATATTTCGAAAAATCAACCCCATACTTACAGTCCACATCAATTACTTCTAGATTGCCTGATACAGCACCACAGATTATTGCAAGTCCTTGCACTTTCGGATGTGCAAACATTGTAATAAGTTGCTGTTCTGTGGGTGCATTATACTGGTATTGCTTCCATGATCCAATGGAGCGTTTGGTGTTATCAGTTGAGATTACCGATAATCCGATTGACACGTAGTCCTTCGCTGATTTTAATAAATTCATTTTGTAGATGGTTTAATGATGATGATGTAATAACAAAAAATCCTTTGTCTTGTAGTTGTTTGTGTCTATATTTTTGAAGCTCAGATAGTTTGCCGTTCTCAGATTTAACTTCGATAAAAATGGTGACACCGAAAGCATGTAACTGCAAATCGGGCCACCCATTTTTATTCGTTTGAATTATCTTAACAACAAGCCATCCTTGACTTTCAAGCCACTTTATTATTTGATGTTGTATTTGTGATTCTCTCATACTTTGGTCGGGTTTCTTGAGGTATAAAGTTAGTACCTACACCGCCAACTTTGTTGATAAAATCAACTTCAACTTTAGCAGAATTAATAATTACCTGTGCTACATCTGCGATAGCTTTTGCACGGTCTAATTCCATAGGCTTTTCAGGATCAGATAAAGCTTCTAGACATGCAAATAAATGGTTGCGTAAATCTTCAATTTTGTTTTGCATTGATTTGTTTTTTTAGTTTGTTATTTAATTTGATTATTTCTTGTACTGGTTCCGGGTATTGATGAATAGTGTTACGTAGCATATTATCAGCTTTACTAATTAAAAGTAAATTGTTTATGTCAAAATTTGTAAGATTGTTATCTTTAAACACTACTATATGGTCTGCAGGTATTGGTCCGTTTACGTTTTCGTAAACAACCCGATGTTTTAAACGCCAGTCATTATCTGCAACTTTTACATAAGTGTAACCATCTTTTGATTTGCTTTCTTCACCTTCTTTTCTTGTATTATGAGGCTTTTGACCTTTTTTAAACATTGTCTTTTGTAGTTTCTCATAAATTATTGTGGACATTTTTTGTCCATAATTATAAGGCACATTACCTTTTTTAAATTGATAATTTTTGCCAAATTCTGACAACTTTTTTGCCTCACGTTCAAGCATAACAGTTAAATATTCTTTTGATTTTTTTAAACGCATTGTATAAGCTTTGCCATACACTCCACTTAAAGGGCGATTAAGTATTGTGGCAATATCAGCTGTATTCATGTCGCTGTAGTTATCGGTTAAAAATTTAATCTCTTTGTCTGTCCAAAATGTACGCATCTGTTAGTAGTTTTAAGAATGATTGGGTATCAATGCCGGCTTTAGTGATTTCGTTTTGCATATCATTGCACCAACACCATAAGTAGTTCTCAATTTGTCGGGCATCTAATGTAGGATATTTTTTCAAACTATTCAAAGCCATTTTTTTATAAACTTGTATCTGCACCTCATTACGTGCTACGTTAGTAACTGATTTTAATTGCTCTAAATGATATTCAGGTTTTTTTTTCTCTTCCTCAATAAAGTAAGATGTAGTGTAATTTTTCTTATTGCAAACGGATTTATAAATACGCTCTTCAATACCATCTTTGGCAAATATCCAATGTACTTTTGCAGGATCAATTCTATCTTTTGACTGGAGCCTTGCTCTAACCTGAAAATAAGTAACTGCAGAAAAATCAATGTTGTAACACACCAGGCAGTCGGCAGTAGATAGATTAACACCTTCCCTTCCACTCACAAATTGAGATATAAATATCATATCCTCATTAGCTTGAAATTCCTCCGGTGATTCAGTCATTTTTAAACCCCTTTTTTGCGCTCCTAATAAGATAGCCATACGTTCGGCTTTAAACTTATAAAAGATAGCAAATTTTAAGCCTTCAAACGTCTTAAAAATATAATTTACTTTGCTATCATCAGTAATAGCATAATCTTGCTCATCACACATAGCAACATCAAATATAACCGTACCTGAGTACAACTGATGAAGCTTGGATAAAAGCTTTACTTCGGTATCTGCTTCAATAACATCACCATTTTTACCAGTGACAACTTTGTCAATACGTAGACGGTTACAAACTTGATACGTACGGTCTGACATTGTAACCTGGTGAATATGCTCATCAACTAACTGCTCAAATCCAGCCTCTTGTTGTGTGTATGGCAAAAATAAATGACTAACTACTTTATCAATGGCTTCCTTATTTGCATTTGTGTAATCGTTAATGGAACGATTGTATACGTATTTAGACGTAATAGATACGAATCCTTCACGAGCCCAAGTATAAAAGTTTTTTTGCGTAAATGGGTTAAATGAGCTTATCCAAAATTGATGGTAAAGTTGGCTATAAGATTCCGGTGATGGTGTTCCACTTAGATAAATTATTGGCAAATTATTGCACAATCTTTTTAATTCTTTTGTGCGTTTGGATGGAGTAGAGAAAGCACCAGTGCAGTGTGCTTCATCAATGATTACTAAATCAAAGTACTGATCAGTGATGTTGTGCAGCTGCTCAAAATTTATTACAAAGCATTTAAAGTCATTTTTGTAATGCTCGTAATCAGCAACAACGCTAAGTGTCGCTTTTTTCTTTGTTACAAACAGTACATTTTTTGCACCGTATAATTTGCAAGTATTTAATGCCGTTAATGTTTTGCCTGTTCTAACTTGCATAGATAGGTAGGCAATTTTGTGCTTAGTTAATAAGTCACAAGCTTTGGTCGACAAGTCAACCTGGTAATCTCGTAATTGCATTTTTTTAATTTAAAGTGTAACAGTAATATAGTAGATGTATCCTAGTGAATCTTTAACCCTAAATATGTATTGTCTTAATTGATTCAAACCACTCCATTTAGTTTTATTTAATATCCAATTTGATGTTGAATTCTTACTAAAATAATATGGTGGTTTGCCACCAATAGCTTTGAATGTAACAGATGAAGTTGTATTGCGTAATACAGACATGCTTAATGTATTGTACATTGTGCAATTAGATGTTTTAATACAGTTGTTTACATCTTTCGTGTTTATGATATGTACACCAGGTTGTACATTAAAAAAGGTATCTTTTGTTTGATAGGCACCACCATCTAATGAAAATAAATATGGTGGTGTGCCACCAATACCTTTTACTTTAATGAATCCACCTTCAAACTCTTGTGCAAAGCATTTTATTGACATCAACAAAATAATAATTAATAATCTCATGATAGTATCAATTTTAAAATTAATAATGGCAATGCTCCATAAATTGTATAAAGTAAATCATTAATATCCGGTGTACCTTTGCCACTTACATAATCATATACTTCTTTACCTGTTGCAATGGCTATTACTGGTATCATTGCAGGTATTGGTTGCATGTATAACTGTGCAATTATGTAGATGCAGAATCCTGCAATAAAATGGTATTGTTTATCTATTGGCATAATCTAATTGATTTTTAATTTATACGCAAAAAGGTATAATTTGAACTAATTGCTGTATTTTATACCCTTTTGCATATAATTCGTTTATACATAAAGTGTAGCCCATAAAAGGTTTGCAACTGCACCGATAAAAAAAAACATCCAAGATTGATTGATTTTAGGCATTACACCTGCATTGCCAATATCTCTTGGCCCAACTGCATAATCTTTAAATCCAAAGATTAATCCTGATCCAATGAAAGCAGCAAGCATACCAGCGAAACCTTGAAACCAATATTGATTATCGGGAAAAAATATTGGGTTAATGAATCCAGCAAGTAATGCCATTCCAATTAAATTTTTAATCGTCTTCATCGTAGTTATTATTTTTATTTGAAATTAAGTGTACCCAAAGTAACGAAACAATTATAACTACAACAAATTCTAATATTAATGCTATCCACATAAGTTATAATTTAAGGTTTCCAATATTTATCCATTGAATATTTGATACCTGCTTGATAAAAATGTAAGAAAGTCATAACATTTACCTTAAAAGTTATATCAAATTGCTTTTCTTTTGGTGAAATTGGTCTACCATCTGTATATTCCTTACAACTTAATATTTCCACTCCTGCAGATTCAAGATATTTAAATCTATCTTCTGAAATTATAATATTGCTGATAAAATCCCCAAAGTAATCAATTTTTGTTGACATGTTTTTTTTATTTATTTGATGATGAATAATTTAAAATGTGCGTTGATTGGTCGCACCCCCATATTGGATTTAAAACGGAACTTCAAAGTCATCTTGTTTGCTATTTGCAAACTTAGATTTAACCATTGCTTCAAGATGCTCCATCATGTCGGAATCATCCCAAACATCAACGCCTTTAACCTTGATTTTTTTCATAGATGGTAAGCCATTAGGGTTGTCTTTTGTATAGGCCCATTTAATAGCTTTACCATCTTGTTTGATGAACATTGTGGTCTTAGTTTTGCCATCTGTAGTCTCAGATTTAGGCATTAATTCTACATCTTTTGACAAGTCAACATTTGGCAATGTTTTTAGAAATGCAGATGCGTAACCACTGCTGTACTTCATTTGCAAAAATGCTTTTGTGTCACCATCTTCAATGGTTACGTTCCACTCTTTGCCATAATCAGTTTGCTTGGTTTGAATGTCGGTAATTTTACCACTCCAACCATGATACTGCTCTTCGTGGATAAGCTTACCATCTTTTGTTTGTCTCTCTTTTGATGTCGCTGTGGGAGATTGCACACGTCTGCAGATTTTACCATCACTGATGGTAAGGTAGATAGCAGAATTTTTAATTATTGATCCCATTTGTTAAATTGTGATAGTAAGATATCAGCTTTTATAATTTATGAGTTAATGAATAAGTTTTAATTTTCGGTTTCATTTCGCTATTTTGCGCATCCCATAAAAGCTTAGTTGCGTTAAATAGTTTTAAGTCATTTGCACGCTCAACATCTTCTCTAATTATCAACTGCCAACCTGGTCCCTGAATAGCACCATTTTTACCAGCTGTACGTGTCTTAGCATTTAGCCAAAGTATTGCGACATGGTCGATAACATTGATAGACTTGTAAGCCTCTTTTATTAGCTCGTTATAAGCCGATAATTGTAGCCAATAATGGTCGTAAATAGTATTTGATGTCTTGATATCAATTAGATAGTTTTTGCCGTTTATTTGCGCTATACGGTCAACTGTTCCAGCGTAGCCTAACTGCTCACTAATAAAGTTAATCTCGCTGAACATAATCTCTTGTTCCACTTGTTGCCTGTACTCAACATATCTTTCAAACATAGTCCACTCAGACATCTTGTAACCGATGTTGCCTCCGTTATCTAATAAGTTAACCTCTTCACCAGCATCGTAACGTTCAGTAAGGCTGTGTACGATAGAACCACGTCTGCCTGCTTCATCTCTGATTGTGTCTGCCTCTTCGCCAACTTGTTTAAGCCATTGGAAGAAATGGGCATCTTTAGGATAAGCTTGTAGAATGGTTGTAACACTAGGAATAAATATACCCGATTCTGATGAGTAAAATCTGTTGTCTGTAAATGTGATTTGCTTTTGATTAGTATCTATAAAATAGTTGCTCATACTTTTTAATTTTAGGATTTTTTTGTTTTAAGATTCGGTCTTGTTTTTGTTGTTTTAATATTATCTCGATTATAGAACTCAATTTTTTTTTGGTGTTCAATATCTTCTCTCGATTTGAATAGTTTGTCATACAATTTTTTTAAGTATTTTACCATAAATAATTTGTTAGATTGTGGTTTAATCTTAAAATAAGCTTATCAATAGCTTTTGTAAAATCAACACAGGTGCAAATAATAAAATCGTAAATGTCCTGCTCTTTATAATCACGCTCCATTTCATCCCAGTAATTGTCAAATGTCAAATGGTAAGATTTAGTAACCAATTTACCTGTACTCATATCTTGAGCCTCAAAGTATAATCGGTCATGACGTAATAAGTATTGAATAAAAGAATGGATAGGAATTATAAGTGTATTATCAATGTAATTGTTGTCATGTATTTGTACAATGATAGTATCATGTCTTAGTACAAAGTCATGAATTTGGAATAGTCTCTTTTTTGGCATTTTGTTTGATTTTGAATAATGAATAATCTTGTAAAATGTTTTTTGCCGCTGATGGGCCACCGAGTAAACTTATCTGATCATCTGATAAATAAATTAAAACGGGTTTCTTTTTTTGGTTGTCTGGAATAGGCTTACGCCCTCGTTTTTTTGTTTCTGTTTGCATAAAATTAAAGTTGGTTAAAAATTGAATCGCCAAGTAAGGCAATGATAATAATGATTGTTACGGTGATTGTGTCTTTAGTTGATTGCTTCATTTTTTTTAGTTTAGAAATCAAAGATAAGGTAAGTAGTTTTAATTAACCAAATATTTATAAAATATTTTTTATTTTTTTTATTATATCCTAAATGTCAGCGCAAAACTGACGTTGTAGATATAAAAAAACCTCCTGTGTAGAAACACCGGAGGAAATGAAAAATTACAAACCGTACCCTTTTTGAGGATGGCTCTAATGTTGAAACAATAAGCCGTTATTTACTAAACTAAAAAAAACTATATTTTAAAGTACATTTCTGCTTCTGCAGTTCTGCGTCTGGTTAACCCTTTAAGCTCTATTAATTCACCATTAACTCTAGCTTTATTCCAACGCATAAACTCAAACTTTATTGCAGGATCATTAGGATTAGTTAATATTTTTTTTCTTAGTGTTGAATTAGCAAATGCACCAATACCAAGATTATATATAAATGATAATAATGAATCAAATTGATTCTGATTAAGATTTAAACCATACAAAGCATTGGATTTATTTTTCAACTCCCACATAAGTAATATTTCTGCCTGTTCTTCATTTATGGTATCACTTAATTTTACTTTTCTACCATCAGTATACATGGTGCTTCCCCATCCAATAGTAGGCACATTTGCCGGGCATAAATAAGCTTTTGCTTTATACCCTTCGAACATTTTAATCAAGTTTATGCAATTCTTTGAAACTACCATTTTTTAAATTGTATTATATTACACATTATGCTTAATAAAAGTGCTATTATAAGCCACATTATCCAACGATTTTTTGCAGTTACTTTATTTTGAAGCTTTATATTTTGTTGTAACAAATCATTGCATTTATTGTTACAAGATATTAGCTCTAGATCACATGATCTAATTTCTGCACTATCTTTAATAGTTTTTGTAATAGTATTTATTTTATATTCTGTAGCTACAATTGTAGGACCAGTAACAAATTTAGTTTTGTTGTGTGTAAGCCAAATTGTATCAATATTACCCGGCTCATATCCTGGACATTGCAGTTCAACAAAATCATACTCAACCTTAGTAACCGTGTCTATTTTACTAATTACACATGGAAAGGTATCCTTGCAGAATTTTGCAAGAAGTTCGGGGTGTTTTGCATTTAATTTGTCAAGTTTTCGGCTTGGATTACAACTGATCAGTAGTATCAGCACTGGTATCAAATATTTCATTGTAAATGTTATTTATAGATTCACTAATTATGGCTATTGCTTGAAATTGTATTGTGTTTATTACCTCTTTTTGCTCCTCATTCATAAGTCCAGTATCAAGCATATCAATGGCACCTAATGAGTTAAATGCAGCTGCAATAAATTCCCCATCTCTGCTGTCAAACTCAATGTCAATAGATTCATCTTCAAAAATTACTTTCTCTTTATTTAGCATAATTTACCTTTTATGATTGAATAATTTTTTACAGTATAATCACCATCTTTAGCTATTTGTATGTGTGCAAAGCCATGCATTGTATTGCCAACCAAAGGCGAATAATCAGCCCTAAGCTCACATAAACATCCTGTACTCCAGCAACTTATTATTTTGCCGTCTAAATCAGTTTCGGGATGGTGACTTGGTCTATGTAGATGTCCAACAATTAAAGACTGCTTAGCCCTTAAGAATGCGCCCCGTGATGGGTTAACTGGAGTGAATGCACCTTTAAAAATATGATGGCCATGAGTTATAGATAATTTACCTGCTTTAACTAAAACTTTATCATCTAATATCTTAACCCCAACTGAATTTAATTGCAATCTTTCTTCTAGAAAAAAGTAATCGTCGTTCCATATCTCGCGCACCTTTGAATATAAAAACTTTTCCCAACGAATGCAATGGTTACCCTTAAGCCAATAAATTAAAGCCTTTGGAAATGCTTTTCGAAGTTGTACTAAAAATTCTTTTGTTGCATCAAATTCCTCTTTAATAGACCTTTTCTTTGGGTCTGGCTCAAACTTGCTCACAGTGTGGCAATCCAGCAGGTCACCGTTTATAAAGATAGTATTTACCTTTTCTTTTTTGCCGTAATCTAATGCTATAGTGACTGCAGGAATATTATGATAAGGAATATGGAGATCAGATATAAGCAGAATATTGTCACAACAAACAGGTAAAATATATGGTTCTCGTTGTTCTTCATAAGATTGTGGTAAATTATAAGGATTTAGCGGCCTATTTTCTTTCATAACTAAATCTTTATTTTTTAAATATTTACGATTATGGTCACCTGCTTTACCTTCTATAATTCTTAACGCTGTTCTACAAGCTTCAACATTACTAAATGTTAAATTGTTATCTGCATAAATCATCCTTGCCAACTTTAAAGTTGGGTATTCAGGATATTTTTTCCTGTATTCCCGGCATATATCACTTTTCTTTAGCAAACAATTTACCGGTTGAATTGGTAAACAAATTTTTCATAATGTAAGCAAGTGCAGTAGTTAATGCCATTGTGCCAATAGCTTTCCAATCAAATACTAAACTACCAGCTTCAACAGTTTGATACACTACGGTTATAACTGTTGATAATACTGCCATAATAAGGCCTTTTAAAAAGTCGCTTGAATTCAATGTTAAAAATGGACTATTCATGTTTTACTTTTTTGATTTTTTATAAATAGAATATACGCCACTTATAATGGCTATTAAAGACGCAACAAAAGTTAGCACTGGTTGAATATCACTAATAGATATTACTGCACATATTCCGCTTATAGCTGTTAATGGTGGGTTATCTTGATTCATTGTATTAATTAATAATTGTAAATTCTAATTGTTGTGCTACGTAATTAAATATTATATTGTCATCTGATCCCCATTGCTGTACTATTTCAAATGGTATTTGTATTTGGCTAACAATTAACTCTACTGCTGATTCGCCTTGTGTGTTAAATAAACGATAGGTCACTGTTCCTTCACAAAATGGCAAAAAACCATAATTAAAAAAATCAGTTAAACTAAACATAGTTACTGTTTGTTGACCTGATGCAGTCCATGCTGATATTGGTGTTATATTTCTTGTATTTGTCATAATAGTTAATATAATGCGATTACAGGTGTATTTGTTGTTGCTGTTATTGTTGATAGATTAAATGATGCTGGAGATACTGTACCAGCTGAATTACCTGTTAATTTTGCAGGTGATGTAAAATCATATGTTGTAACTGTAGATTGTGCAAGAGTTTGTACTATAGATGGAAAAGTTGTAGCAGTACCATTGCATATTGCAGCTAAGTAATAAACTCCCTGAGATAATGATGCAGTTGTTACAAAAGCTTTTGAATTAAAACCTGCTGTTGTCCATGTATTTGCATCAGATGCTGTTGAGTCTATTCTCGTACAAAGTCCTGTACCAACATTATAACTATACAATGCAATACCGTTATAATTAGCACCACCAACATAAGCAGTACCAGCACTACCTGTAATCCATTTTACACCTGTAACAGTTGTTGTTGTTGGAACATAAATAGCTGTTAGAAATATTCTAGTATTAATAAATTGCAAGTTAGTTGTTGCTTGAATAAATGAACTTACACCTATAGGGAAAAACTTTATTGAACTGCCTAAATATTGGAATGCTGAAATAGTTTGATTTGCATCACTAATATTTAGCTTAGTTGCTAATGATGCATTTGCAACGTTTGTACGTATGTATGGACTAAGCATACTTGCTGTATCACTAATGTTTACTTTACTTGCTATTGATGCATTTGCAACATTTGTACGTATGTATGGACTAAGCATACTTGCTGTGTCACTGATATTTAACTTTACATTTACAGCATTAGTTCTTGCATAGTTACTTAACATGGTTGCTGTATCACTGATATTTAACTTTACATTTACAGCATTAGTTCTTGCATAGTTACTTAACATGGTTGCTGTATCACTGATGTTTAACTTTACATTTACAGCATTAGTTCTTGCATAGTTACTTAACATGGTTGCTGTATCACTGATGTTTAACTTTACATTTACAGCATTAGTTCTTGCATAGTTACTTAACATGGTTGCTGTGTCACTAATATTTAACTTTACATTTACCGCATTAGTACGTGCATAAGGTGTAAGCATTGATGCAGTGTCACTGATATTTAATTTTGTTGCTAATGCATTAGTTCTTGCATAGTTAGTAAGCATACTTGCAGTATCACTAATATTTAGCTTACCATTTATATCTGATAACATTGCAAATGTGCCATCTTTATCAGGCAAAGTATGGTTTCTTATTTGAGTTAAACTAGTAGTAAATATATTTGATTGAATTGTATCATTAAGATGCAATTGCATAAATCCATCTTCAATAACTAATAATTTGTGATTATCTGCATCCTCAACATGAAAATCTCCATCAGTATAATGTATACTACCATAATTTACATTAGATTCATCTAACAAATAAACTTTGTTTGTATACAAATCGTGTGTGCCTATATTTACATCTTTATTTGCACCAGTATAAGGCACTTTTGTTGTATCGTTCCCACCTGCAGGAATAGTTATATTACCAGCTGTATTTGCAGTATAACCATTTACTGAAATTGGAATTGTTCCACCTGTACTTGGTACTTGAAGTCCAACATTATTATCAGGATTATTTATTAATTCAACATAAGGATAAGTGCCACCACCAAATTTTAAACTACCTGTTGCACCATAATTTATTTCTAATAAATTATCAGAAGTACCTCTATTACTAACTATTAATTGATTTGTATTTCCTGTAAAATCTAACCCACTAGCTAATGAACCTAAAGTTAATCCATTTACTGTAATATTATTTGTACTTACAGCACCTGATGTAGTTACCTGTTGCAATGTTGGTGTTGCACTTGCTAATCTTACATCACTAAGCTTAGCCAATGTATCAGTAGCATCTATTGTTTGTACTGGTAAGTAAATTATTGATCTAGTGCTATCTTGACCTTTTAATTTTTGCGACATGTATTTATTTATAAACTCAATAGTAGCTTTAGGATAAGTGTATTGATAAATGCCACCACCAATTGAATCACCAAGAGCTATAAATGGCATGAAATTATTATCCATTCCTGAAATGTAAACTTCATTAGCTGTAGATTTACCATAAAGACTAATATCTTTATTTATAGATGTATTTCCAGTATTAAGTACACTTTGTAAATCTTGTGAACCATCACCACCTGATGTATTAACCGTATCCCAACCAAATTGATTAGTCCACATATAAAGTAAAGCTCCACACGTATCTATTGCTAAGGCCCCATCTTTTACTTGACTACCACGAATAGTTGGAACACCACAAAAACTCGGTAGATGTAGTGTTGAATCCACCTTTAAACGCTTCATCTGATAACCAGCAGCTGTCATTGGTGTATACTGTGCAGGTTGAGCAAACGTAGTAATTGTGCATAAAAGAATAGCACATAATAGTATGTATTTAAATTTGTCCATAACTTATATTTGGTACTCCAGTGCCTTTAAATGATGCTGAAAATGTTGCAATATTATCGAATGATGCAGTCTCGTTTATTGATTCAATATACACTTGACAAACTTTATACAAATAATGATTTTCATCATCAGTTTCGTAATATTTTATTTGAATTGAATCACCAACCATAAATTTATTGTATAAAAACCCCATGCTTATTTTAGATGGATAATAGCCATAAATACCACCTGAAAATGTTGCATCAATATTTACTCCAGGTGCAGGGCTAAATTCATATTGACATTGAGAATTCCATCCATTTATTGATGATCCTAATCCTGGTCTTACAGTTATAATTAAACTATTACCACTAATTACTGATGTATAACCAGTTGCACCAGAATTTATACCATTATTCATATAAGATAAAAAATCAGCAAATGTTGCAAAAATACCCGTTGAAGTAACAAATAAATTTACCCAACCAGTAATCTCAAAAGCTCTTATTAAACAAAATAAATTACCAGTTGTTGGAAATTCTCCACTATCTGAAATATCAGTTAAATCTAAAGTTGTAGTTGCCCTTGTTTCGTTTAATTGTGGTTTATCTAAAAAAACCAACCCCTCAATATTTCCGCTATATTGTTTACCTGCTGGTAAAAAAGTTTTGAATGCTCCCGATTCGGTAACTGATGTTTCTATAAAGTCTGTTGAGATGTCAAAGGTCACTGATCTAGCACAACCAAATGGAACGTAATCAAACCCTGTAGCTGTTTGAGTATACATACTAAGTATTACATCTTCACCTCGTACTAATCCCATTGCTTAATTGTTTTCATAAAGATAATTAAATTGATAGAGAATATTAAATAAATAGTTGGTGTAATCAGTAAAATTATCTACATAACCAGTTTCACTATTAAATACTTCCCACATCGTAAACTCAGCTGAATCATTCTTATAATCTATAGCAATACTACCTAATAACATTTTGTTATGTTGTAAATCACCTGCAAACTCATTGCTAAATATGGCTAAGTTGCTAAGTATACCATTTGCATTCCTTATGCTCAATAAATTGCCATTAAACTTTGTTCTAGATTTGTATCTTTGATACATATAAGTTTGAGTAATTAATTGCCCTAAGTTATCATAAACAACTCCGGGAAAACCAGTATTATACCCACTACCAAATTCCCATGTAGTGCATCTATTTTGTAGTATGCCTGTTTGACTTGTTAAAAATAATGTGCCTGATATTGTTGATCTTAAACTATTATCAATTTGTATATCAACATCATTAACATTATTTAATTCTCTTGACTGGCTTGCTGTATGTGTATGTCCAATTGTATTTAACTGACCACCTACAACCCATCCTAATCTAATGTTTACATTTCTATAATACCATTCTACACCATCTCCAGTACCTAACCACGCATTTACTAAATAAATATTAAGTATGCAATCAAATGGTACTTTTTGCGTTTGAAAGCTTACTGAATGCCAATTATATGCATTGTCTCCTTCACTGATTGTATAAATCAAATTATCATCTGAGTAAGTAGTAGTCCATGAGCCATCATTCTTTAAAAAATATGTTGTACTACCATCTGTAATTCTAACCATCTGAGATAACCTCAAATCAAAATATCCTGAAAACCTATTATCATTTGCTCGTATTTCAAATGATAACTCAAAAGTATCATCTTTAGAAATTGCAATATTACAAGACTTAGCTTTACTAAACGTATCTGTACCACAAAATCTTTCAATCTCTTCATTAGATGAATTAAATACTTGCCTTATGTAAATATTACCACTTCCTTGTGGTGTCCATTGTGGAACGGTATAATTAAAAATTGTATTCCCACCCTCAGGGTAAGTACTAATTAATGAACCTAATTCACTAAATTTATTGTTGCATATTAAACTCTCAGGCTGAACATAATTAAATGTTTCTAATGTCCTCCTATACGGTCTAATAATTGATTTTAATAAACCAGTTTCAACTTTATTACTTGAATCAATTACAAATGATTTATTGATAGTTAATTGGTCAACATATACAAAATCTGAATTGTAATTGTAATAATCTATAACCGTTTGTCCTTCCTCAAAATCTAAGAATAAATCAGGATAACGTACTATCCACCAGCTACCCAAAGATTGAAAACATGACATGTTAAAACGCTTAATAATTATCTCTAAAACATCATAACAACTCATGTAATCATTGCCTTTTAAAAATGTATTACCTAATAAGGTTACATCTTCAAAAATCCTAGTTTGAAATGTAGCTACAAAAATCTCACCATCGGATGGAGTAATGTGATTGTAAACATTTAAATATAAATCTGTTACATAAGTTGCACGCAAACACAACTTTATAAATGTCATTAATGGTATGTAACCATCTAATGATACTATCTCTTTATAGCCTATAGTTAATGATCCTGGTGGTACTGCTGGTATCTCCTCAACTACCTGAATACACCACCCTGGATAAGTGCCATCTATCTCACCTAAATTAGCTACCATTGTAAAAGTCATAGTGCTAACAGTAAATGTTTGAGCAACCCTTACAGGCCAACCTGCACCCCAATCTATTACAATATATGAACCAGGTACAAATGCACATGGTATAGCTCCAGTAGATATTACATCTCCAAATAACTCTGCTGCTTGACCTAAATTAATATCTTTTATTGTGCCTAAATTGTCAGTTGCTACAATTGTAATTTCATGTATAAAATCTACCTGTACTTCACTACAATCATCTTGTTGTATAAATCCATCAAATAAAATGTTAGTTGTTATTTCATCAATTAATTTAACTCTAAATTCATTGTCATTATCTGAATAAAAATCTAACAATGATAATCCACCTGATGTAGTAAGATTTATGGTTAATGTGCTTCCTTTTATTGGTGCCAATGGGTTATCTTCTTGCCATTCATGTACTACTGGTGTAGCACCTAATACAAAATTGATAGGATCACCAGTATAACTATCTTGATAGATATTTACAACGTATCTGCTATTGCCATTTCTTATTGAATCAAATGAGCTTGTGTATTTTAATCCCATTATGTTGTACGTGCATAAGTAGCACTATATTTTTTGTTACTAAAATAAATATCTTGACCTCGTAAAATACCATAAATTTCAAAACTTTTACCTATACCACCCATCATATTTGCCGTTTGCGCTGCAGGCAATACTTGACTGCCTCTTGGTAAACTTATCATCTCTGGTCCACGCTCACCAACTAAAGCCATACCACCTGGTGCATTTCGTGTACCAACTGCAAATGCTGATCTAGATGTTCTATTTCTTATTGCAGTACCTATAGCTATCAATCCTACAGCAGCAGCTACAGCTAAAAATGGATTTGCTAAAACAAACTTTTTTATAGTATCTACAGCTATAGCAAATCCAATCATAACCTTTCCAAACTCAACCATAGCCGATCCAATAGTATTAAAAATACCAACAAAAAAATCACCAATATTACTTTGACCTGAAATTGCATTACCTAAAGCTTCACCAAAACTTACACCTATTGTAACTGCTGCATTTTTTAATACATTATTTAAATCTTTTAACAACCCTTTTACACTTTCTGCTGAAAATGGCTTAAAAAATCCAACTGGTAAAAAAGTAAATATATCAGCTAATCCTGATCCTAATAAAACTGATTGTAATGATGCAATATTTAATACTTTTTTAAATGCAGCATCATCTAATGGCTTTACTTTTTCATTTGCTAATTTTAATGTAACTGGTAAAACTAAATTTTCCCTTTTAATTAGCATGTTCAAATCACGCAAATCAGCTTTTAAATTTAATATTATTTTATTTTTAGGATCTACATTAAATACAGTTATTAATTTAGTTATTGCTGCCTGTACTAATTTTGCTTGTTCTTGTAATGTAGAAACATTAAAGGTAATTCCTAAATCTACTTGGTCTCTTGTATCTTCTTTTAGTTTAGCTAATGTTTTTGATATTGTATCTATATCAGCTAATCTTTTTGCATTTTGTATGGCTCTTTGTGCTGATGCCCTTTGTTCTTCAACTGTTGTAGCTCTATTTGTTGCAGCTTGTAATTCTCTTGCTGCACTTAACTCATTCTCTTTTTTTATAGTTTGATTATAAACATCTGAAGCCGCTTTAT
>Ga0209499_1000463_pt1 | contig 29914 bp, 23 predicted proteins | sample C_130208_EF_Meta_FD_187306 | JGI IMG/M metagenome (GOLD analysis project Ga0209499, IMG submission 187306) | Freshwater microbial communities from Lake Croche, Canada to study carbon cycling - C_130208_EF_MetaG (SPAdes) (version 2) | ecosystem: Environmental > Aquatic > Freshwater > Lake... | reverse complement strand
CATTTCTGTAAAGCGGGTTTTTAGCAGGGAAACCTTTTTAGGATTATTTAACCAATCCAATAAGGCATCAGCTAATTTAATTGGGCTTGCATCATCCTGCAAAAGTTCTGGGACCACAAACTCGCCGCAAAGGATGTTCGGTAAACCCACATAAGGAAGGTAGCCTTGTCGCTTCATGATCTGCGCTGTCAACCAAGGTACCTTATACGAAATCACCATGGGCTTTTTCCAGAGCGCAGCCTGCAATGTTGCAGTGCCACTGGCAATCAGTACAACATCAGCAGCCTCAAGTACTGCATCAGCCTCACCATCAATCAGATCAATTTTTAGATCAGGATTATTCTCTGCCGTACTTTTAAGTAAAAGCTCAAGCGGTTCACGCAGGCGCGGCGTTGCTACCGGAATTACAAAATGCAGAGGCTGTCCTGGCATCCGCTTTACAAGCTCAGCCATGGTCTCAAAAAAAACTGGTGCAATCAGCTCAATCTCTGAACTGCGACTACCAGGCAAAACGGCAACCACAATTCCATCTAAGGTATTGGCTGGCAGGCTTAGGACTTCTTCTAATATTTGCTTGGCGCTTGCTGAATTGGGCTCAAGAGGTATTTCACTGGCAAGCGGATGTCCGACATAAGTTGCACTAATACCAGCACGCTCATAGATCTCCGCCTCAAAAGGGAAGATGCAGAGCATGCGTTCTACAGCCTGCTTAATCTTTGTGATGCGCCCTGCTCTCCAAGCCCAAATAGATGGCGACACAAAATGCAGCGTCGGAATACCTGCTTTGCGCAAAGCCAACTCAACGCCTAAATTAAAATCTGGTGCATCAATCCCTAGATATACATCGGGGCGACCTTCGCCCGTGAGATTGGCAATCAACTCTTTACGCAATTTCAGAATAGCGGGTAACTGTTTAATTGCCTCTACGTAACCACGAACACTCAATGTCTCCATTGGCCAATCTGAGCGCAGGCCCTCGGCCTGCATACGAGGACCACCGACACCATAAACCTCTAGATCAGAGGTGTCGGGGATCTGCTTTAGTGCACTCAATACTGGCGCTGCCAGCAAGTCACCCGAAGGCTCTCCGGCAACACAAGCAAGTTTAGACACTAGATTTGCTCTATCGAATAATGCCGCGCGTAGAGGCGGCAATAAAGTCATGGAACTCGGTTAGCTTTTCTGCAGTTTGGGCATCAGATGCACTAGCAAGCACCATCTTCTGAATCTCCACTTTAGCTTCCTCAAAGCTGAGGCCATCTTTATAGAGAACCTTATACGCCTGCCGCAAAGCAGAAATCGTTTCGCTTGAGAAACCACGACGCTTCAGACCTTCCACATTAATGCCATGAGGGGAAGCTTTATCTCCAGCTGCAATCACAAATGGCGGAATATCTTGCACTAATGCAGAGGCGCCACCTAACATCGCATATTGACCGATGCGGACAAATTGATGGACTCCAGACATGCCACCCATGATCGCCCAGTCACTTACTTTTACATGACCAGCGATTTGTGCGTTACTCGAAAAAATCGTGTGATTACCGATTTGGCAGTCATGTGCAATGTGTACATAAGCCATGATCCAGTTGTCATCACCGATTCTGGTGATGCCCTCATCCTGCGATGTACCCGTATGAATGGTCGTGAACTCACGAATGGTGTTGCGATCGCCAATAATCAACTCGGTAGGTTCGCCGCGGTATTTCATATCCTGGGGAGCGCCACCAATAGCGGCGAAGTGGGCAAAGTTGTTTTCTTTGCCGATCGTGGTGTAACCCTCGATCACAGCGTGAGAACCAATCTTGCAAGCAGCACCAATTTTGACGTTTGGTCCAATTACGGAGTACGGACCAATCTCTACATCGCTGGCAATCTCCGCCTTACTATCAACTACAGCAGTTGCATGAATCCGAGTCATTACGCACCTTTCGTACGAACGGCACAAGTGATATTCGCTTCGGCGGCTAACTCGCCATCCACGGTCGCTTGCACTTGGAACTTATAGATACCAGCACGTTCACGCTCTAACTTAGCCGTCATGATCAGTTGATCGCCAGGTAATACCGGCTTCTTAAAACGAGCACCATCAATACCGGCGAAGTAATAAACCGCATTTTCTTCACGCACTTCAGAAAAGGTCAGAAGTGCTGCTGTTTGGGCAAGCGCCTCAATAATCAACACCCCCGGCATGACCGGAAAATCGGGGAAGTGACCCTGAAAGAAGGGTTCGTTCATGGTGACGTTCTTCAGCGCAGTAATGCTTTGACGAGGCTCAATCTCCAATACGCGATCAACTAACAGAAATGGATAGCGATGTGGCAGCAACTTCAAAATTTGATTGATGTCGATGGCGATGGGTTTGCTCATGTAATTACCTGCTGAATAAAGTTTTTAGATTTTTTGTAATGGGGAGATATGGCTATTTAGTTTTATCTAATAATCGTAGGCGTTGACGGATTTTATCGAGACCCCGCAAAATTGCCGCATTTTTCTCCCAAGCGCTGTGGAGCATTGAAGGGTAAACACCCGTGTAATGCTGCCCTGGCTCAGTAATTGAACGAATAATTGAGGTATTACCGGACACGGTTGTTCTATCTGCAATCGTCAGGTGACCGGCAAAATTGGCTGCGCCACCAATAATACAAAAGTTGCCAATCTTAGTACTTCCCGAAATGGCAGCACAACCAGCAATCACACAGCAATTACCAACTACTACGTTGTGAGCAATTTGAACTTGGTTATCAATCTTGGTGCCATTACCAATGATCGTGTCACTCATGGCACCACGATCGATTGTGCTAGACGCGCCTACCTCGACATCATTGCCAATAACAACTGCGCCCGTTTGCGGGATCTTGACCCACTCAGCACCAGTAGCGGAAAAGTCAGGAGCAAAACCAAAACCATCTGCACCAATCACTGCTCCACTATGAATAATGCAGCGCTCACCAAGTTTAGTTTCTGAATAAACAGAGACATTGGGATAAATCAAGGTATCGCTACCAATATTCGAATTTCTAGCGACAGAAGTATTTCCCAACAAGACAACTCGCTCGCCTAATGTAACGCCAGGACCAATTTGCACAAATGGTCCGATATGACAAGAGGCCGGAATGATGACGCTAGGATCAATGGCGGCACTGGAATGCACTCCAGGCGCATAAACAGGTGCGGAGGCCTTAGCAAAGCGCTGCGCCATTCTGGCAAAAGTAGCGTAGGGATTTTTAGAGACAAAAAACACTCGCCCTGCCGCGTTACTTCCAGAGTTCGCTTGAAGAAAATCTAAGTCCGCCTGACTAACAATCAAACCACCTGCAGCACTATCACTAGCCTGTTGGCGATACAACGGATTCGAAAGGAAGGAGATTTGGCTGGATTGGGCTCGCTCGAGGGGAGCGAGGCCTTGAAGCGAGAGGGAGCCATCCCCCACCAAGCTTACTTGAAACTGTTCGGCCAGCTCGATGGCGGTGGGCATAAAACTTACTTAAGACTATTCAAAGCCTTGATGACATCATCAGTAACATCAACCTTGGGATTGGCATAGGCTGGATCTTGAATAATGACATCAATTTTTCTTTGTTCAGCAATCTGCTTGAGGGCTTGATTGGCTTTTTCAGCAATCTTGGCACGCTCTTCAAAGTTACGCTGATTGAGATCCTCGGTGTACTCACGCTGTTTACGCTGCAATTCACGATCCTGGTCGGCCAACTCACGTTGACGACGTGCACGCTCAGTCTCAGACATGACTGCTGAATCGCGATCTAACTTTTCTGCAGCAGATTTGATTTTTTGAGCGCTGTCACGAATTTCGTTTTGGCGTTTTGTAAACTCATTCTGCAACTTAGTCTGGCTGGCTTTAGCCATGTTGGATTCGTTGAATACTTTTTCAACGTTCACAGCCGCAACCCGTGTTCCAGCATCTTGAGCAAATGCCGATGGCAAAGTAATGAGTGATGAAACAGCAATTAAGCCGTACTGAATCCATTTGGAAGATTGATGAAGCTTCATAAAACTTTCCTTAAACAATTAAAACGCTGTACCCACTTGGAACTGCAAACGTTGGACGTTATCCGTCGGTAATGATTTGATCGGAATACCATAACTAAACTTGAGCGGACCCAATGGTGATATCCATGATACCCCCAAGCCATAAGAATATCGCAAGACGAGATTGATATTCTCGTTATAAACATTACCACCGTCTACGAAACCAAACACCCGCAGGGTTTTATCCACACCAGAGCCTGGTACCGGCACGGTGTACTCCACATTATTTACGATTTTTGACTGGCCGCCAGTGGGCTGATATCGACCGATGTACGAGTTGTAGTAAGTGGGTCCAAGTGAGCCAGGAGCGTAGCCACGAACCGAGCCGATACCGCCTACATAATAGTTTTTAGTAATGGGAAAAGGATTATTACCGTAAGCTTCGCCGTAACCCAACTCCCCGTTGTAGGACAAAATATTGCCTTTCGAGAAAGAATGGTATTTCTGGTACTGACCAAATAGACGATAGAAAGTCATATTTCCAACAGGGGTTCCTACCTCGGCACTCAATTGTTGCAAAGAACCAGTAGATGGAATTAAAGCACTATCGCGACCATCGCGCGACCAACCTACTGTGATAGGCACGTTATAGGTAGTCAATGTAGCAGGATACCCAGGTGCAGCTATGCCATAGCTCTGAGCATAATTTAAATATGGGATGGGGGTATTGTTTGTAGTCTGAATCTGAAATGCCTCTATACCCGTTCCAAAGAATACTCTGTCAACTTCGGTGTATGGAACACCGAACTTAATATTGCTACCAACATTCTTAATTTGATAATTAGGATCGCCAACGTAATACAAAGGCTTGGATGATCTGTAGTACAGATCGGTATAACGACTAATACCATCCTCAGTGAAATACGGGTCGTAGTTTGACAGAGCTAAACTTTGGTTGATCTTACCCAAAGACATATTCAAACCTACTGCAGTACCTGTACCAAATGCATTCTCTTGATTAATACCGGCAGAGAGGATCAATTTTTCAGTTGAGGAGAAGCCCGCACCAATGGTGACTGCACCAGTTGGCTTCTCAGTTACTTTTACATTCACATCGACTTGATCTGGTGACCCAGGAACGTCCTGAGTAGAAATATCAGTCTCCGTGAAGTAGCCCAAACGACCTAAACGCTTCTTGGAGAGATCAATCTTTTCACTATCGAACCAAGCACTTTCAAACTGGCGTACCTCACGACGAATCACCATGTCTCTTGTCTTGGCATTACCGGTAACGTTCACTTGACGAACATAAACACGTCGACCTGGATCGACCACTAAGGTCAAATCTACCTCACTTAATTCGCGACGAATATCCGGCTGCGGGTTGATGGTTGCAAACGCATAGCCATACGAACCCAGAATTTCAGCAATTGCCTTGGTGCTCTCAGTTAACTTAGCCGACGAAAAGGTGTCGCCTGCCTTAAGGCTTACCAACTGAATTAACTCAGCCTCTTTGCCTAATAAATCCCCAGCTAAACGCACATTCTTGACTGTGAACTTATTACCCTCACGAATACTCACCGTAAGAAAGATACCTTTTTTATCCGGAGTAATAGAAACCTGAGTGGATTCGATGACAAACTCGAGATAACCACGATTGAGATAGTAAGAGCGAATGTTTTCTAAGTCAGCAGTGAGCTTTTGCTTAGAGTACAAATTATCTTTGCTGTACCAAGAAAGCCATCCTCCCGTCTTTAGTTGCATCTCGCTTTTGAGAGTGCTCTCGCTAAAGACTTTATTGCCAATGAAATTAATCTCTTGGATCTTGGCTACAGGGCCTTCATCAATATTAAAGTAAATCGCCACTTGATTGCGCTCTACTGGGGTAACAGTTGCAACCACCTCTGCGGCATACATGCCCTTACCAACATACTGACGCTTGAGCTCTTGCTCGGCTTTATCAATCAGCGCTTTGTCATAGAAGCGGGCTTCAGCAACACCTACGGCCTTTAAGGATTTACGGACAATTTCTTGATCAAACTCTTTCATCCCAGTAAATTCAATTCGGGAGATAGTGGGACGCTCTTCAACAATCACAATCAAAACATTGCCCTGAGCCTGAATCTGTACATCTCGGAAAAAGCCAGTGCTGTACAAAGCCTTAATAGCTTCAGCACTCTTCTCATCTGTAAAGGTGTCGCCCACTTGAACAGGCAAATAACTAAACACAGTTCCTGGCTCCACTCGTTGCAATCCCTCGATTCGAATATCTTTGATTACAAAGGAGTCGGCAGCCTGTGCATTTACACAAACACTGGCAGCAATAACCAGGACCAACTGAGCAAGAAATCGAGTCACAGAGCGAATAGGTGGAATCAGAAAATTCAAGATGAAAGGTAGCGTTGCAAATCGTTAAACAAGGCTAGCAAGGAAAGAGATATCAGAAGCAAAAAACCCACTTTTTGGAGCTTTTCCTGCAGTGATAAAGATATTCGCTTACCAGCAACCAACTCCCATGCATCATACAGGAGCTGACCCCCGTCGAGCATTGGTAAAGGCACTAAATTCAAGAGTCCAATACTGATACTCATGAGGGCTAAAAAGGCTACAAATGGCTGCCAGCCAACCTGAGCAGACTTACCAGCCATATCCGCAATACTTAAGGGCCCACCGAGCTGCTTTAAGGTCGTTTTACCCGTAAATAAACCCAACATTAGCCTTACGGAGACCTTGGTTATCAGACAAACCCGCTGATATGCAAAACCGATGGCATCTATCGGCCCTAACTTGAGCTCTATCCACTCCGAGGGTGGACTCACTTGGGGAAACAAGCCTAGCGCCTGAAATGGATCGGATTCGGGTGCAATCGGCGGTAAATCACCCTGCCTAAAGGATTTGACCTGACGGGTGCCAGCAATATCCCGTATCTCTAGGGCAAAACCTTGCTCTCCGGTAATGGCATCCAAGAGAAGCCAACGCAATGCATTCCAACTGGGGACTGAGTCAAATTCTTCAAGAATGGGGGCGCCGTTGTAATCAGATGAAAGGGATTGCCAACCAATAACCTGATCACCTGCCTTTACCCCCAGTTTTGCAGCAATCGATTGCTCGGGCGGAGCTTGTAGTCGAGCGGGAAGCTGGGGCACACCCGAAACATAAATCACGGAGAACAAAATAACTGCCAATAGGAAATTAGCGAAGGGGCCTGCCGCCACGATTGTGGAGCGTTGCCACAGAGGCTTTACATCGAAGGATTGAGAGCGCTCTTGCGCTGAAATGATTTGCTCACGATCACGGCCGTCCAGTAATTTGACATAACCACCCAAAGGAATAGAAGCAAGAACCCACTCAGTGCCGTTACTAGCGTGATAAGTGAATAGCGGCTTACCAAATCCTAGGGCAAAGCGAAGTACTTTGACTCCACACAAACGAGCCGCTAGAAAATGGCCATACTCATGGAAGCTCACCAACACACCAAGCGTGACTAAGAATGCAGCAAGTGTGATTAAGGCCTGCATCAAAAGACCAATCTATTTCTGAATGTTGCGAATGAATTGATTGGCAGCTTGACGAGCCTGAGCATCAGCGCCAAGGATTGCTTCTAAAGAATCCGCAGGAGCCGATGGCAGCGCATTTAAACAGTGTTCCACTACCTTCGGAATGCTTAAGTAAGGTAACCCATCTCCTAAGAAAGCTGCAACGGCAACTTCATTGGCAGCATTGAGAACGGCAGGTGAAGTTCCCCCTGCTTTTGCTGCTGCAAAGGCCAAGCTTAAGCAAGGAAATTGAGCAAAATTAGGCTCTGTAAAACTGAGGCTGCTCAACTGCGTCAGATTTAAAGGAGCAACACCAGCAGCAATCCGTTCAGGCCAAGCCAGTCCATAGGCAATCGGCGTGCGCATATCCGGTTGACCCATTTGCGCTAAAACTGAACCATCGCGATAACGCACCATCGAGTGCACTACGCTCTGCGGATGAATCAAAACTTTAATTTTTTCTAGTGGCAAACCAAATAACCAAAAAGCCTCAATGACCTCAAGACCTTTATTCATCATCGTCGCAGAGTCCACCGAAATCTTTCGACCCATCACCCAATTCGGATGGGCGCAGGCTTGATCAGGAGTAATACTCGCCAAGTCTGCAATAGGTCTATCCCTAAACGGTCCACCAGAAGCGGTTAACCAGAGCTCTTCAACACCTAAATGGACGGATGGGTTTGTTGTAAAGCGATCCGGTAAGCATTGAAAAATCGCATTGTGCTCGCTATCAATGGGTAGCAATTCGCCACCGCCCGCTTTCATTGCCTGCATAAATAAATTACCCGACATCACTAGAGCTTCTTTATTGGCGAGCAATACTCTCTTGCCTGCGTTTGCAGCTGCTAAAGTTGGGACTAGGCCGGCAGCTCCCACAATCGCTGCCATCACCGTATCGCAACCAGATTCAGTTACTGCACTGACCAAAGCCTCTGGTCCATAGAGAACGTGAGTAGGAATCTTTTTTTCTTGCAACAGTTGGCTAAGTTGAGCAGCGCCATTCGCATCAGCCACCGCTGCAATAGCAGGTTTGAACTCGATACATTGCTCGGCTAAACGCTCAATTTGTTTTGCGGCTGTCAGAGCGACTACCTTAAAGCGATCAGGATGGGCACGGATGACATCTAGGGTGTTAACACCAATCGATCCAGTAGATCCCAAGATGGCAAGCTGCTTAAGAATCATTAAATCCACCCTGCCAGTAATGCGGCAATCGGCATTGTTGGAATGAGTGCATCAACACGATCTAGAACACCACCATGGCCTGGCAGTAAATGACTGCTATCTTTGACGCCAGCCAAACGCTTTAACTGAGACTCAAATAAATCCCCAAAGATGCTGAACGCGGTTAATACTGTCACCATCAGGAACATTGGCACCCAACCAAATTGAATAGCCCAAGCACCAAATAAAGTATCGCCTAACGGTAAATACGTGACGCATAAAAATGCATAGAGATAGCAAAGCAGTAAACCACCCAGCGCGCCCTCAATTGATTTTCCTGGGCTGATGTTCAAAGCCAGTTTGTGTTTACCAAAAGCTTTACCAACAAAATAGGCGCCGATATCAGCAACCCAAACCAAGGCCATCGTTGTTAATAAAAATACTAAGCCTAATTCACGCAAGAAGACTAATGCAAACCAAGTTGCCGGCAGAATGATCAAGCCGACAATACTGTAGAAAGGTTTGAATTTTTGAAGTGAGAGGTCCATTCCTTTGGCTAAGATGAATGGCGCCAAAAAGAACCAAAATAAAACCGCCATCATGAGCAAAGAAAACTGCCATGTGATTGCTTGCATGCCCAGTAACAATGAAATGATCACTAGACAAAAAACAGCGTAGAGCCATGCTGCCTTTTTCGCTTCTGGAGCAATCATACGACTCCATTCCCAAGCGGCAACAACTAGGGCAATCAGGAAAAATATGCCCAAGTAAATTGGTGGCAAGAAAAATAAGATGGGTAATAGCACTGCCATCAGGATTGTGGCAGTAATGATTCGGGTTTTTAGCATGGGGAAATAAGGAGAGTTTTAGACTGCGTCAATCAATGACTCAGATGCTAATTGAGCGCTAGTCCGCCCAAAGCGACGCTCGCGCTGACTAAACCAATCAAAAGCTTTATGTAACTGAACTTCATCAAAATCAGGCCAGAGGGTATCCGTGAAATACAACTCGGTATAGGCCAGTTGCCATAGCAGGAAGTTACTGACGCGCTGCTCGCCACCAGTTCGAATAAACAAATCTGGTTCTGGCGCATAAGCCATAGAAAGATAGGGTTGTAATAATTCTTCAGACACTTGGTCTGGTTTCAGGCTTGGGTTGGCAGCCAAAGCTTGGCGCATCGCCTGCAAGATATCCCAACGTCCACCATAGTTAGCAGCAATGGTGAGCGTAAGCCCTTTGCAAGCCGCTGTTTTTTCTTCGGAGAACTGGACCATCTCCTGAATCCCAGAATCAAAGCGGCTTAAATCCCCAATGAGGCGAAGACGGATATCGTTTTCAGCTAAACGAGAGACCTCACCCTTCAAGGATTTCAGGAATAGCTTCATTAAAAAGCTGACTTCTTCGGGAGGGCGGCGCCAATTTTCAGAGCTGAATGCAAACAAAGTGAGATATTCCACACCTAGCTGGCGACACTCTTGAACAATCTTACGAACAGTACCCAAACCCTCTGAGTGTCCTGCTACCCGTGGCATGAAACGCTTACCAGCCCAGCGCCCGTTGCCGTCCATGATGATGGCGACATGACGAGGAATAGCGCTAACCTCTGGGATAACTAAAGTTGAGCTAGTGTGCTGAGTCATAAGTCGAATAATAAGAATGGATCTGACGATTAAACCGTCATGATCTCTTTTTCTTTTTCAGAAACGATCTTGTCGATATCAATCACCGCACGGTCAGTCATCTTCTGAATATCATCGGTTGCACGACGCTCATCGTCCTCAGAAATTTCTTTATCTTTGGTGAGGCGCTTTAAATGCTCATTGGCATCACGACGTAAATTTCGTACAGCAATTTTCGTATCTTCACCTTCGTTTTTGACAACCTTAGTTAAATCACGGCGACGCTCTTCAGTTAATGCAGGCATAGGTACTCGAATCACAGTACCTTGCGAGGCTGGGTTGAGACCCAAATCTGAGTCACGAATGGCTTTCTCAATTGCGCCAACCATGGTCTTCTCAAAAGGCTGTACGTTGATTGTTCTGGCATCAGCCAAACCTAAGCTAGCCACTTGGCTTAGTGGCGTTGGATTACCGTAGTAATCCACTTGGATGTGCTCCAAGATTCCAGGATTTGCACGACCAGAGCGAATCTTCGCTAAATTGGTTTTCAGAGCCTCAAGAGACTTCTGCATCTTTTGATCGGTAGTGGTTTTAATTTCTGCTGCGGACATCAAGCCTCCTATTAAACGTGTACTAAGGTACCTTCAGACTCACCTTGAACCACACGCATCAATGCGCCTGGCTTGAGAATTGAAAACACTTTAATGGGTAATTTGCGATCACGGCACAATGCAAAAGCAGTTGCGTCCATGACCTGTAAGTTTTTAATGATCGCCTCATCAAAAGTCATTGTTTTATACAAAGTAGCCGTTGGGTCTTTCATCGGATCAGCGCTGTAAATACCGTCTACCTTAGTCGCCTTGAGCATGATTTCAACACCCATCTCTGCACCACGCAAAGCGGCTGCAGTATCGGTAGTAAAGAATGGATTTCCCGTACCCGCTGCAAAGATCACGACCTTACCTTCACTCAGAGCACGAATCGCACGAGGACGAATGTAGGGCTCCACCACTTGATCCATTCTCAAAGCAGACTGCACGCGAGCTTCAACCCCTTTTTGGCGCAAAGCATCTTGTAGTGCAAGTGAATTCATCATGGTGGCGAGCATTCCCATGTAGTCTGCCGTTGCGCGATCCATGCCGGCCGCGCCACCTGCTACACCTCGGAAAATATTTCCGCCACCAATTACGATAGCCAATTGAACGCCGCTATTGACTACTTCCGCTATTTCTTTCACCATGGAATCAATCGTAATTGGATTAATTCCAAAAGCATCATCCCCCATGAGGGCTTCACCAGAGAGTTTTAAGAGAACACGTTTGTAGGCTGGCATCGTTTAATTTTCCGTAATTTGCTGAGCAATTTATCTGCTTAGCTTATTGATCTTTAAGTACTTTTAATATCTTGCCTAAATTATAAAGGGCTTGGCACCGATCAAAGAAAAGGGCATAGAAACCGAGGTTTCTATGCCCTTTTGGGTATTACAGTCGTACTGGAAGATCCCAAGAAGCTTGGAGCTAACTAAGCGCCTTTAGCAGCGGCAACCTGAGCAGCCACTTCAGCCGCAAAGTCGTCTTGACGCTTCTCAATGCCCTCACCCACAATAAACATAGTGAAACTCTTGATTGTGGTGTTAGCGGCTTTGAGCATTTGCTCAACCGATTGCTTGTCGTTTTTAACGAACGTTTGGTTCAACAAAGAAACCTCTTTGAGGTACTTCTGAATAGAACCTTCAACCATCTTCTCAACGATTTCTGGTGGTTTACCAGATTCAGCAGCCTTTTGAACAGCAACACTACGCTCAACAGCAATAGCTTCAGCAGGAACATCAGCCATCGACAAAGCCACTGGCTTCATTGCAGCAATATGCATTGCTACGTCTTTAGCAGCAGTCTCATCACCTTCGAACTCCACCATCACGCCGATACGAGTGCCGTGGAGGTAAGAGACTAACTTGTTGCTACCAGCGAAATGCTTGAAGCGACGTGGCATGATGTTCTCACCGATCTTACCGATCAAGGCGCTACGAACTTCATCCACAGTTTGGCCATGCATTGGCAATGCAAGTAAGGCAGCAACGTCAGCTGGATTCTTTTCAGCAACTAAGTTGACGCATTCAGCAGTAAAAGCCAAGAAGTCATCGTTCTTAGAAACAAAGTCAGTTTCGCAGTTCACTTCCAACAAAGCACCAGTAGTGCCATTGATAAATGAAACTACAATACCTTCAGCAGTAACACGGGATGCGGCTTTGCCAGCTTTGCTACCGAGCTTTACACGCAGAATTTCTTCTGCACGAGCCATATCGCCATCAGCCTCAGTCAATGCCTTTTTGCACTCCATCATCGGAGCATCAGTCTTGGCGCGTAACTCGCCAACCATTGCAGCGGTAATAGCGGCCATTATTCAGCTTTCCCTTCTTCAACAAACTCTTCTTCGCCTTCTTTAACGGCAGTCAAGATTTCTTGAACGGAGTTTGATTTACCTTCGAGGATTGCGTCAGCAATGCCACGAGCGTAGAGCAGAACAGCCTTGCTGGAGTCATCGTTACCAGGGATGATGTAATCAACACCTTCTGGTGAGTGGTTGGTATCCACTACAGCGATAACTGGAATACCAAGCTTGTTAGCTTCAGTAATAGCAATCTTGTGATAGCCAACGTCCACTACGAAAATCGCATCAGGAACGCCGTTCAAATCTTGAATACCGCCAAGCGCTTTTTGCAACTTGTCGAGATCGCGATCATTAGTCAAGGCCTCTTTCTTGGAAAGCTTTTCCCAGTCGCCCGCTTCTTTAGCAACTGCCATGTCCTTCAAACGCTTGAGGGAACCTTTAACAGTTTTGAAGTTCGTGAGCGTACCGCCCAACCAACGGCTGTCGATGTAAGGCATACCAGCACGAGCAGCTTCTTCAGCAATGATCTCGCGCGATTGACGCTTAGTACCTACGAATAAGATAGTTCCACGGTTAGCAGCAACTTGTTTTGCAAATTTCAGGGCGTCCTGAAACATTGGCAATGTTTTTTCTAAGTTGATGATGTGAATTTTGTTGCGATGGCCGAAAATATAAGGGGCCATTCTTGGGGACCAGAAACGGGTTTGGTGACCAAAATGGCAACCGGCTTCCAGCATTTGACGCATAGTTACTGACATAACTTCTCCTAAGGGTTGGTTTCTGAGATTGAGTCCTAGCTGCGCTAAAAAACGCCACCCTGGAAGACTCAACCCGCTATTTCAGATCAAAATTGACTTGAGAACGAAATTATAGCTTAAATATCAATGGTCTAGACGCCCCACCCCGAGCGCCTCAGTAGAAAACCTACTCATAAATGCCGTTAAATGGTGAATCTGCCTAATATTTAGGCATCTTCCCACTAGCAAAAAGCCCCAAGTCGTTGATAATCAAGGCATGAATAGTGTATTTACCGCCGAAAAAGACATCCAAGGGATGCGCGAAGCTGGCCGCTTAGCCAGTGAAGTTCTTGACCACGTTGCCCCCCACGTCAAACCTGGAGTGAGCACAGCTGAATTGAACCGCATTTGTCATGAGTACATGCGCGATGTCCAAAAGACTATTCCAGCCCCACTGAACTACCAGCCACCAGGCTATCCACCCTTTCCGGCGTCGATCTGCACTTCAGTCAATGATGTGATCTGCCATGGTATTCCTGGCGAGAAGATTTTAAAAAGCGGTGATGTTGTCAACCTCGACATCACTGTGATTACGCCTGATGGCTACTACGGCGATACCAGCCGTATGTTCATGGTTGGTGAAGTGTCAGTATTAGCTAAACGCCTTACCCAAATTACTTTTGAATGTATGTGGCTTGGAATTGCGCAAGTCAAACCTGGTGCATCACTAGGCGATATTGGCCACATCATTCAGACTCACGCTGAAAAAGCCGGTTATTCAGTGGTTCGTGAATACTGCGGTCATGGTATTGGCAAAGTGTTTCATCAAGACCCACAGATTCTTCACTACGGCCGTCCTGGCACTGGTGAAAAGTTAACTGAAGGTATGACCTTCACTATTGAGCCGATGATCAATGCCGGCAAGCGCGATATTCGGACAATGCCTGATCAATGGACGGTGAAGACCAAAGACCGCAGCCTCTCTGCACAATGGGAGCACACGCTTTTAGTGACAGCAACAGGCGTTGAGGTATTAACTTGGTCAGAGGGTAGCAATCCAATTCCTGATTGCGTTAAAGGTCTGTCATTTAGACCAAATCTGGCTAACGCTTAATTATTAAATTAGCTCAAGCGCAATGGGTCACACTCTCGCGGCGATGAAACCTATTGCAGATATTGCCAGCTTAAGGGCTGCGCGAGAACTAGCCTATGAGGATTTTCGCGAGCATCAAATTGTTGGGCGATTAACCAAGCAACTCAGCAAGCTCAGCGATGAACTTCTCATAAGCCTATGGAATTCCTGTGATTTAAATGCGGAAGCTGCTTTGGTAGCGGTAGGTGGATTTGGCAGGGGCGCACTCTTTCCCTACTCCGATATTGATATCCTGATTTTGCTGCCCGCAGATAAGCCATACTTTGAAGAGGTGCTTGCCAGCAGAATTGAAAAGTTTATAGCGCAATGCTGGGATACCGGATTAGAAATTGGCTCCTCAGTTCGAACTGTTGCCGAGTGCGCATCTGAGGCAGAGCAAGATATTACGGTTCGCACCTCACTGCTTGAATCCAGACTCATCTGCGGCAAGAAAGCCCTCTTCAAAGAATTTGAATCTGTTTATGAGAAGACCTTAGATCCCAAGTCATTCTTCCAGGCCAAGCTAGCAGAACAAATTCAGCGTCATTATAAATATCAAGACACACCTTACTCATTAGAGCCTAACTGTAAAGAGAGTCCCGGCGGCTTGCGTGACTTACAGGTGATTTCCTGGGTCAGCAAAGCAGCGCGCTTAGGTAATACATTTAAGGATCTCAGTTTTACCGGCCTCATTACACAACGCGAGTTAACCGAGCTCAATCGCAACCAGCGTTTTTTAGAAACTCTGCGTGCAAACTTACATCTACTAGCGAAGCGTAGGCAAGATGTTTTAGTATTTGACTTACAGACACCATTAGCAGCAGCGATGGGCATCACAGAAGAATCCTCAAGGCTGGCCAGTGAGGCCATCATGCGCCGCTACTATTGGGCAGCCAAAGCAGTCAGTCAATTAAATGATGTGCTACTTCAAAACATTGAAGCACTCCTTTTTCCCCAAGAATCTAAAACAACCCATGCTATTGCGGGGGAAGGCAATGAATGCTTTATTGAGCGTCAAGGCGTCCTAGACATTACTGACCCGCAGTTATTCCAGAAGCATCCAGAACAGATCCTGCGGACCTTCTTAGTATTTGCGCAAACAGCGAACGTCAAGAGCCTATCGGCAACAATCTTTAGAGCCCTCTATAACGCTCGTCAAAAAATGGACAGTCAATGGCGTAAAGATCCGGTCAACCGCGCGCTCTTTATGGAAATCCTCAAAGAGCCCGAGGGAGTCAGTCGCGCTTTTCAACTCATGAACCGTACCAGCGTCCTCGGTCGCTATCTGCCCGCCTTCAGAAGAATCGTTGGTCAGATGCAGCATGACTTGTTTCATGTCTACACAGTCGATCAACATATCTTGATGGTGCTGCGTAATGTACGCCGCTTTATGGTGGTTGAGCATACGCATGAATTTCCTTTTTGCAGCAGCCTGATTGCCCATTTTGAAAAGCCTTGGCTACTTGTCATCGCTGCACTCTTTCATGACATTGCTAAGGGACGGGGTGGTGATCACTCCGAACTGGGTAAGGCAGACATGCGTAAGTTTGCTAAAGACCATGATTTAGACAAAGCAGATACTGAACTCTTGGTTTGGCTGGTCTCAGAACACTTAAACATGAGTCAAGTTGCTCAGAAACAAGACATTACCGACCCCGATGTGGTGCAAGCGTTCGCTAAAAAGGTGGGGGATGAGCGCCATCTCACTGCACTTTACTTACTCACCGTGGCTGATGTCCGTGGAACGAGCCCTAAAGTATGGAACGCCTGGAAAGGCAAACTATTAGAGGATCTCTATCGTGTAACTCTGCGTGTATTGGGTGGAGCAAAGCCAGATGCATCCTCCGAACTCGCACAACATCAAGAAGAATCCCGCGCCATGTTGCGCCTCAATGCAATTGAGGACTCTGCTTATGACAATCTCTGGAAGCAATTAGATGTTGCTTTCTTCTTACGACAAGATGCTGCCGATATTGCTTGGTTGACTCGCCATCTATTTGACAGAGTGGATAGCGAAACGCCGGTCGTACGGGCTCGACTCTCTCCAGTTGGTGAAGGCCTGCAGATTGCTGTCTATGTCAAAGACCAAGAAGATCTATTTGCCAGAATTTGCGCCTACTTTGAACGCCATGGCTTCTCAATTTGGGATGCCCGTATTCATACAACAAAGCATGGTTATGCACTCGATACATTCCAAATCTCAGGCAGCAATTTGGTAGATGAGGGTGGCAGTTACCGCGATCTTATTCAACTGGTGGAATATGAGCTCACAGCAGCACTGCAAATCAATGATCCACTACCATCACCCAGCATGGGTAGGCTCTCGAGACAGTCTCGCACCTTCCCTATTCAGCCACGCGTGCACATGACTCCAGATGAGCGTGGTCATTACTACGCTCTATCCCTCTCAACGAGTGACCGTACCGGCTTACTGTATGCAATCTCCAGAATATTAGCCAAGCATCAAGTTTCCTTACATACTGCACGCATTAATACATTGGGTGAGCGAGTCGAAGACGTATTCTTATTAGATGCGGCTAACTTGAGCAAGAATCCTAAGCTGCAGATCTTGTTGGAGACGGATTTGTTAGAGGCCTTAGGAGCTTAAGCCAAGAGTAGAAGCATGCTTGCCTCATCAATTACCGGAACGCCTAACTCCTCTGCTTTAGTGAGCTTACTACCGGCGTCTGATCCTGCCACTACGTAGTCGGTTTTCTTAGAGACTGAGCCGGCGACTTTTGCACCTGCTTTTTCGAGAAGATCTTTTGCTTCATCTCTGGTCATAGTTGGGAATGTGCCTGTCAGTACAAAAGTTTTACCTGCTACCGCTGCACTAATGACTTTTTCTTCCACAGAGAGCTGCATTCCTGAGGCTAAGAGTTGCTCAATCACTTCACGGTTATGAGCTTCTTCCATAAAGCTAGTGATGGAGTCTGCTACTACTGGGCCAACGTCTTTTACTGTCAACAAGTCTTCGAGCTTGGCATCCATGAGGGCATGCATAGATTGGTAGTGATTGGCCAAGTCTTTGGCAGTGGTCTCACCTACGTGGCGTATACCGAGCGCAAAGATAAATCTGGCTAAGGTGGTATTTCTGGACTGGTTAATAGATTGAATGAGATTGTCAGCTGACTTCTCACCCATGCGCTCCAAGTTCGCAATAGCTGTGAAGCCAAGGCGATAGAGATCAGCCGGCGTTCTAACTAGATTGTGATCAACTAACTGATCCACAATCTTCTCGCCCAATCCTTCAATATCTAATGCACGTCTATGCGCAAAATGAATTAATGCCTGCTTACGCTGTGCGCCACAGAATAAGCCACCACTGCAACGGGCAATTGCTTCGTCAGCCAATCGTTCTATATGTGAATCACACACTGGGCAATTTGTTGGCATGACAAATTCTGATGTGTTGGCTGGTCTACGCTCCTTAATAACCGACACCACCTCAGGAATGACATCCCCCGCTCTTCTGACGGAGACGGTATCGCCAATGCGCACATCCTTGCGCTTGACTTCGTCTTCATTGTGCAGAGTTGCGTTGGTGACGGTGACGCCACCCACTTCAACTGGAGCAAGTCTTGCAACAGGGGTGATTGCCCCAGTACGACCCACTTGGACATCAATTCCGAGTACGGTAGTTAAGGCCTCTTGTGCCGGGAACTTATGGGCCAAGGCAAAGCGTGGCGCTCTCGATACAAAGCCCAGCTTAGCCTGCTCTGTAAAGGAGTTGACCTTGTAGACCACACCATCAATGTCATAAGGTAAAGCATCGCGCTTTGCACCAACTTGGTCATAGAAGGCCAAAATATCATCTACTGATTTGAGAACACGGCGTTCTGCGCAAACTGGTAAACCCAGTTTGATATAGGCGTCAAGAAGTTGTTCGTGAGTAGCTGGTAGCCAGGACTGCGGCTCCAATGCACCTAAGCCATAAGCAAAGAATGATAGCGGTCGCTTTGCAGTGATCTTTGAATCTAACTGACGCAAGCTACCAGCTGCAGCATTACGGGGATTGGCAAACTCTTTCTCACCCTGAGCAGCGGCTTGTGTATTCATTTTCTGGAAATCTTCCAGATACATAAAGACCTCACCGCGCACCTCTAATACTGCTGGGATATTGTCACCTATCAGCTTGAGTGGAATGGCCCGAATAGTTTTGATGTTAGCAGTGACATCTTCACCACTGGCGCCATCACCTCGGGTAGCAGCCCTTACCAAAGAGCCATGCTCGTAGCGCAAGGAGATTGCTAGGCCATCAAATTTAAGTTCACCTGCGTAATCCACTTGTTCAGCATGCAGACCTTCACGACAGCGACGATCAAAGGCAATTAACTCAGCGTCTTCAAATGCATTGTTCAAAGAAAGCATCGGCACTGCGTGGGTTACCGAATCGAATTCCTTCAGTGCAGCACCGCCCACCCTTTGCGATAATGAGTCCTTTGTAATCCATTCAGGGTGCAAAGACTCTATCTCAAGTAACTCACGATATAGGCGGTCGTACTCACCATCAGGGACTATTGGGTTATCTAGAATATAGTAGGCATGCTCAAAGCGTGCTAGATCGACTTGTAATAGTGCATAGCGATCCGCTAATTTTGTCGGATTAGAGGACGACAAGTGATTCCTCAGCTAAAAAGTCTGCTGGCTGCAGAAGATCCAGCGGGAACACCGTTTCTCTCGAGGTTTTCATATAAACCATCAAGGTGTTTACGAATGCTTTGAATAGAAATTTCAGATAAATTGATGCCGTTGTCATCGACTAAACGACCATGAGCAACTTGTGCAATTTCAAGGCCCTCTGCCAACATGCGCTCGAATGCTCTCTCCTCAGAAGAAACTATGGGCAGTTCTAGAAGTAAGGTAAGTTGCTGCACAGGCTTGCCAGGATTAAGATCGCTGCTGCTAAAAATAGGCGCTCGATTACTGAAGTATTCATAAGTGCGGCCACTGCGCGACATGATAAATCCACGTTGGCGCATCAAGGAATCAAGACTGTTCCAAGGATACGCTTCATCAAATAGTACATTAATGCTCAATTGAATATCGCTTTCGGCAGCCATGAAATCCAAATCTTTAGCCTTATCCAACATCGTAGTTACGCTTGGCATATCAATCTGAGAACCAAGTGTTAAGGCAAGCGCCTGAGCTCTAGAACAAAAGTCGGATAACTCCAACACGCCTATGGGACCACGACGACTTGCTAATTGAATAGCAAGCTGAAGCTCTGAATAAGAAGAGTCAGGCATAAGCAAACCCCATGCCTCAGAAGGGTCATGATCCACATTAAAACCCTCGCACATCCAACGGGCAGATGATGGAGCAGATAAATCTTCCCAGGAATGCATTTCCTTTAGGATCTCTGATCCCATAATTGGCTGGGAAAAACGCAAAGCAATAACGCAATCTATTCTTGGATCAATCGTAAAGACTGGCAAGGCGCCTTGTTTAAAAACTGGTTCAATCTCTTCGCCAGGAGTGGGATCCGCAAAACCGGCTCCAAAAGTTGGTTCACGCGCACTTCGCTCAGTGGCGAAATACTCAACGCTCGCTTTTGCTTTACGCAGTGCGCGAGCATATTTAACATTCAGAATAGCCACTAAAATCAGAATCAGCAGGCCAATAACAGCCAAAGCGAACTGCAAGTCAGACAAACCCAATGCTGTCATGATTTGCTCTAGATCCACTTAAGCTGCCTCCACCATCGATACCGCAGAAGAGATATCGACCGCCACAATACGAGATACACCCTGCTCTTGCATGGTGACACCAATCAACTGATGAGCGATTTCCATAGTGATCTTGTTGTGTGAGATGAATACAAATTGAGTCTTACTAGACATTTTGGCAACCATCTGCGCATAACGCAAGGTATTCGCGTCATCCAATGGCGCATCAACCTCATCAAGCAAGCAGAACGGTGCTGGATTGAGTAGGAAGAGAGAAAAGACTAGGGCAATTGCGGTTAGCGCTTTTTCGCCGCCGGATAATAAATAGATGGAACTAAGCTTCTTGCCTGGAGGCTGAGCCATTACTTGCACACCAGAATCCAAAATCTCTTCACCAGTCATCACCAGCTCTGCATGACCACCACCGAACAACTCAGGGAATAACTTACCGAAATGTATATTGACCTGATCAAAAGTACCCTGCAAGAGATCGCGGGTCTCTGCATCAATCTTGGCAATTGCATCTGTCAAAGTCTGCATGGCTTCATTCAAGTCAGCCGATTGGGCATCTAAAAACTGTTTACGCTCACGTGAACTGGAGAGTTCATCTAAGGCAGCCATGTTGACTGGGCCCAAAGATTGAATCTCTGTATTGAGGCGATTTACTTCAGTTTGCAGCGCGCCTACCTTTAGATCTGGGCTAAAACTCACTTCAAGTGCAGATAGATCGGCTTCAGCCTCAGACAGCAAGGTTGCAAACTGTTCAAAGTTCAAACGGGCAGCCTGTTCGCGCAACTGTAAGTCGACCACTTTATCGCGCATGGGCTGAAGACTGCGCTCAATCTGCAAGCGCACTTCATCAGCTTCACGCAATTGATGCAACAGGGCGTCTTGTTCTGTGCGTGCGTTAGCCAATGCTGCCTCACGAGCACTGCGAGCCAGTAGCAATCCTTGTAATTTATCTTGAGCTTCTTCATCGCTGAGAGTTTCTAGCTCTTCCTCAGAAGTGGCCTGCTTATCCTGAATCTCCATGATCTGCACACGCGCAGTACTTTGGTCACGTTGCAAGTCTGAAATACGCTGCTGTAAAGAACGGGTTGAAAATGCTGCTTCTTGGGCAGACATTTCTGAAGAGCGTAAGGATTCGCGAAGGCGATCGCGCTCTTGGGTAGCTAGCTCTAGTTTTTCTTGAGCAATGACTAAGTTCTCTTGCAAGCCCTGTTTGGATTCTTCTGACTGAGCGAGCTCTTGTACAGATTGCTCTTGCGTTTGAATCAGTTGCTCTATTTGCTGACGCAACTCACTTAACTCACCCTGGATCTGTTCAGCGCGTTGGCTGTACTTTTCTTCAGCCTGAGTTAATTGCATTCTTTCAACTTCGAAGCTATGCACCTCTTGTACGGCTTGCTCTGCAGCAACACGGGCTTGCTCTGCAGCTTGATGGGCAGCTTGGTAATTAGCAGCGCATTGATCTAACTCACCTTGCAACTCACTCTGAATTAACTTCTGTGCGCGCAATTGCTTCTCGAGACCTTCCATTTCTTGAGCACGTGCCAACATGCCGGCCTGCTCAGAGTCTGCTGCGTACAGCTGCACACCCACACGACTCACTAAGTGGCCTTGTTGAGTAACAAAAGCACCGCCAGCAGGTAACTTCTCACGGCGATGCAATGCATCTTCTATGCTATTGGCAATATAGATGTTGTCTAACCACTCTTGCAATACAGCAGCTACGTGTGGTGCGCCTGCGCTTTGAACGCGAGTTAATAACGGTGAGAAATCTGCTGGCACAGTAGTGTGCGCAGGAGAAATATCTTCTGTAAGCAAAATTGCTAAACGACTTGGAGGAGCATCTTTGGCTAAAGCTAACGTTTCTTGAACACTCTTAGCGGTAACCGCAGCTAAGCGCTCGCGCAATACAGACTCCAAGGCAGATTCCCAACCACTCTCCACCTTGAGTTCTTGCCACAAACGCTTACTCTTTTTTAGGCCCTTGCTCTCAAGCCATGGACCAATTTTGCCTTGAGCTTGAACGCTGGCTTGCAAGGCAGTTAATGCAGTGAGTTTGGCTTCGGTTTGTGCCAACTCTTGGTTAGCCGATTGAATCTGTTGTTGTGCGGTATTACGAGCTTCATCAGCTGCAGGAACACGTTGTTGCGCCTCGCCTGCTTTTTGTCTCGCTTCATCTAACTTACGCTGTGCCATTGCATGACGATCAATGGCCATTTGCAATGCTTCGGCATCGGGCCTACGCATACCAGCAAGCTCAGCCTCAAGACGGGTATCGCGCCCCTTGAGCTCTTCTACTTGTGAGGTAATAGCTTTAACGCGCTCACCTAAACTAGCTAAGCGCTGATCAATCGAAGCTAAGTTCTCACGCGCATCATTGAGTTCGCGCGCATGAATTTGATAAGCCTCTTCACGGGCTGGCATCTGCTCTTGTAAGCCAGATAAGTCCGCGATTAATGTTTGCTCTTTTTCTGCAGCTAGGCTGAGCTCATGCTCAGCAGTGCGCTGCGCTTGTGCTGCATCGGTTTCTTGAACAGTCCAACGCTGCAGCTGAGCTAGTAAATCTTGAGATTGCTGCTGCAAACGCTGGCGTGCTTCTTGCACGTAACGAATTTGTGACTCTACTTGGCTGACATCAGCATTTGTTTGATACAAATCGCCTTGAGCTTGAGAAACTTTATCTTGTAGAGCGTACTGCTCAGTACGCATGGTCTCGAGTTCAGTCTCCACATGACGCATTTTGGCAGTCTGTTCTTCCAAACTCACTTGCGTGTCACGAATACCGTTAGCATGACGCTCTTGCTCCTTGCCAGCTTCAGTCTGACGTACAAACCAGAGTAACTGCTGTTGCGACTTCATTGCAGCAGATAATTCAGCATGGCGCTCAGCAACAGTAGCCTGCTTCTCTAAACGAGTGACCTGTTGATCGAGCTCACGCAGAATATCTTCTACGCGTACTAAGTTTTCTTTTGTATCTTCAAGGCGGGATGCAGTTTCTTTACGGCGCTCTTTGTATTTAGAAACACCAGCTGCTTCCTCTAAGAACACACGCAACTCTTCTGGCTTTGCTTCCAAGATGCGGTTAATAGTGCCCTGCCCAATGATCGCGTAGCCTCTTGGACCCATACCGGTACCCAAGAAAATATCTTGAATATCTTTACGGCGCACGACTTGATTGTTGACGTAATAACTAGAATTACCATCCCGTGTCAAAACGCGTTTGATGCCCAATTCTGTAAAAGCACTCCACTGACCTTGAGCGCGTCCTTCTGAATTATCAAAAATGAGTTCGACGCTGGCACGACCCGAAGGTTTACGTAAACCAGAGCCATTAAAGATCACGTCTTGCATTGATTCACCACGCAATTCACTGGCGCGAGACTCACCCAAAACCCAGCGCACGGCGTCAATAATGTTTGACTTTCCGCAACCGTTAGGGCCCACAACACCGATCAATTGACCTGGCATTTCAAAATGGGTTGGATCGACGAAGGACTTAAAGCCGGAAAGTTTGATGGATTTCAGTTGCACGGCGTACTTTGTAGGGAAAAAAGGGGTTCAAATGAGGGGGTAAAAATTATTACTAAAGTGGGAAGATGATAGCAAGCTTAAGGCTCCCCACAGGGTTTTTGCCTCACCGATATAATGATCAATCTATATCCAGGGGACAAAACCCCTTAACAATCTGATAGTTAACTGAAAAGCATGAGCAAATCACCACAAAGCATCATCGATCAAGCCTGGGAAAACCGTGCAAACCTGTCTCCTGAGGCCGTTTCCGGGGAAATCCGTAACGCCGTGAACGCCGTACTTGAGGGCCTCAATACAGGCAGTATTCGCGTGGCTGAGCGCCTTAGCGTTGGTAAATGGGAAGTAAACCAGTGGGTTAAAAAGGCAGTTTTGCTGTCTTTCCGCCTGGAAGACAACAAGCCTATGGGCGCTGGTGGCTATACCCAGTTTTACGACAAGGTACCGAGCAAGTTTGAGAACTACACTGCCGAAGACTTCGCCAATGGCGGTTTCCGCGTGGTTCCCCCAGCAATGGCTCGTCGTGGCTCATTTATCGGTAAGAATGCCGTTTTAATGCCTTCCTATGTCAATATCGGCGCTTATGTCGGCGAAGGCACCATGGTCGATACCTGGGCTACCGTAGGCTCATGCGCCCAAATTGGTAAAAACGTACACCTCTCTGGTGGCGTCGGTATTGGTGGTGTTTTGGAGCCAATTCAGGCTGGTCCAGTAATTATTGAAGATAACTGCTTTATTGGTGCCCGCTCTGAGGTGGTTGAAGGCGTCGTTATTGAAGAAAACGCTGTTCTCTCCATGGGTGTTTACATTGGTCAAAGTACCAAGATCTACGATCGCGAAACCGGTGAAATCCATTACGGCCGTGTTCCAGCAGGTTCTGTTGTTGTTCCAGGCTCCCTTCCTTCTGCTTGTGGCAAGTACAGCCTGTACGCCGCCATCATCGTGAAGAAGGTGGATGCTCAAACTAGAGCTAAGACTGCGATTAACGAACTCTTACGTGATTAAGTTTTAAATCTAAATATATGAGTGCCACCCTAGAGTTAACTGAAGCCCTCATCTCCTGCCACTCGGTCACCCCGGCGGACGGAGGCTGTCAGGAACTCATCGCTAAACGCCTTCAAGCCATTGGCTTTCATACAGAGAGCGTTGTGAGTGGTCCTGATAATTTTCAGGTTACTAATCTATGGGCAATCAAAAAGGGTGCGTCTGGAGATCAGGGTAAAGTCTTGGTATTTGCTGGCCACACTGATGTTGTGCCTACTGGCCCATTAGAAAAATGGACCAATGATCCGTTTACTCCAACTATTAGAGATGGTGTACTTTACGGTCGTGGCGCTGCGGATATGAAAACCTCTCTCGCGGGATTTGTAGTCGCCACCGAAGAATTTGTCATCACCCACCCAGATCACAAAGGCACGATTGCCTTTTTGATTACTAGCGATGAAGAAGGTCCAGCCAACGACGGCACTGTCGTCATGTGCGAGCGTCTGCAAAAACAAGGTCAGCGTTTAGATTACTGCGTAATTGGTGAGCCAACGTCAGTTGATCAACTCGGCGACATGATTAAGAATGGTCGCCGTGGATCACTCTCGGGTAAGCTTCGAGTTAAAGGTATTCAGGCGCATATCGCCTACCCTCACCTGGGTAAAAATCCTATCCATCTTTCAGCGCCTGCAATTCAAGCGCTCGTTGAAACTGAGTGGGATAAAGGTAATCAGTATTTCCAACCTACGAGCTTTCAGATTTCGAATATTCATGCAGGTACTGGTGCGAATAACGTCATTCCTGGGGAGTTAGCAATTGATTTCAATTTCCGCTTCTCTACCGAGAGCAAACCAGAAGAGCTACGTAGTCGCCTAGAGGGAATTCTCACTGCCGCAGGTCTCGATTTTGAAATTGATTGGGTCTTAGGTGGTAGTCCATTCATTACCGGCGATGGCGCCCTCGCTGGTGCCCTACGCAAAGCCATTAAAGCTGAAACGAAGATCGATACAGAACTCTCGACTACCGGCGGCACAAGTGATGGTCGATTTATTGCAAAGATCTGCAAAGAAGTAGTCGAGTTTGGACCACTTAATGCGACCAGCCACAAGATTGATGAGTGCGTGATTGTGGATGATGTGGTGCCACTCAAAAATATCTATCGCAAGACACTTGAGCAACTCGTTGCTTAAGACTGCTTCGTCAATTACCTTCTTTATAAATATTCCTCATGGACCCTGCGCCCCAGCAATCTCTGACGCTTGATCAATGTATTAATCACATTGCACAAGAATTAGAAACAGCAGATTTACATTATGGTCATGGCGCCATTGATGCGCAAAGTGAAGCCCTTTGGATTGTCAGCAAACAACTGGACTTAAGCCCTACGGATGCGCTGGATCACTTAGAGCAAGTGATGAGTGCCGAGCAAGTTGCGCAGGCGTTTGAAGTGGCAAAAACCCGCATCTTCACACGTAAGCCATTAGCTTATATCTTGGGCGAAGCCTGGTTAATGGGGGTACCTTTTTTCTCTAGCGAGCAGAGTATTGTTCCCCGCTCCTGGATAGCTGAGCTCATCGTAGATGGCTCTCTAGAACCTTGGTTGCCGGCTGATGGCAAAGCGCTTGATCTTTGCACTGGCAATGGCTCTCTAGCGATTTTGTTAGCCTTAACTTGCCCCGATATTCATGTAAGTGCTTGTGACATTAGTTTACCTGCATTAGCAGTGGCGTCACGTAATCTTGATCGTCATAGTCTGACTTCACAGGTAGAACTTTTTGAGGGCGATCTCTGGGATGCGCTACCAGAACCCCATGAAGATAATCTCTTTGATCTCATCATTTGTAATCCGCCTTACGTCAACGCCAACTCGATGAGCGCCCTACCCGCTGAATATCATGCGGAGCCTGCTCTTGCATTAGCAGGTGGTGATGATGGCATGGATCTGATTCGGAAGATCATTGCTGGCGCGCGTCACTACCTATCTGAGCGTGGTGCCATTCTGATTGAAATTGGTAACGAGTATGAGCACTTTAAAAGAGCGTTTCCTCAAATCCCGGTCATTTGGATGGAGGTATCCGCAGGCGAAGAACAGGTGCTACTGATACAAGCGGAAGACTTGCGCTAAATTCAATCCTGAGATTTAACTCAACTCTGCCGCTGCAGAGATCGCTTGATCAATACGCTCTACTGGTATCACCCTTAATCCCGGGATCTTGGTCTTCGGCATATTAGCCTTGGGAATAATAGCTACAGTAAATCCGAGTTTAGCGGCCTCTTTCAGGCGCTCCTGACCCCGTGGGCAGGGACGAATCTCACCTGCCAAACCAACCTCACCAAACACAATCAACTCCTTAGGTAAGGCCTTGTTGCGAATCGAAGACTGAATTGCCAATAGCACTGCTAAGTCTGCTGCTGGCTCTGAGATCTTCACACCACCTACTGCATTTAAGAAGACGTCTTGATCAAAGCAGGCAACACCGGCATGACGATGCAGTACCGCTAAGAGCATCGCTAAGCGAGCTTGCTCTAAACCAACGGCCAGGCGACGGGGATTAGGAATGTGCGCGGTATCGACTAGCGCCTGAATTTCAACCAAGAGCGGTCGACTACCTTCTTGTGTAACCAATACACAGGCACCCGGCACCATCTCCGCATGCTGGGAAAGAAAAATTGCTGAAGGGTTTGCAACACCACGCAGACCTTTTTCAGTCATCGCAAATACACCGAGTTCATTGACTGCGCCAAAACGATTTTTAATCGAGCGTACTAATCTAAATGAGGAATGCGTATCACCCTCGAAATACAAGACGGTATCAACAATATGCTCAAGTACACGGGGGCCAGCTAAGTGACCATCTTTAGTGACGTGCCCCACCATCAAGACGCAGATACCACTAGATTTGGCAGCTCTGGTTAATTGTGCAGCGCACTCCCTTACTTGGGCAACCGAGCCTGGAGCCGAGCTGAGCACCTCTGAATACAAGGTCTGAATGGAATCAACCACTAAGACCTGTGGCTTTACCGTATCCATAATAGATAGGAGCTTTTCTAACTGAATCTCTGCCAATACCTCTAATTGCGGCGCATCGAGCGCAATACGTTTGGCACGTAATGCAATTTGCGCTGCAGATTCTTCACCACTGCTATAGAGCACGTTCATGCCAGCAGCGCTCATCTCAGCAAGGGCTTGGAGCAAGAGAGTGGATTTACCAATGCCAGGATCACCGCCCAACAGAACAACGCCACCAGGAACTAATCCACCGCCTAGTACGCGGTCAAACTCTTCTACACCAGTACTAAAGCGCGGCAGGTCTTCAGCCGAAATAGCAGAAAGCTTTTGACGGGGGAGCGACTGCGCTAATCCCTGAAAACGGGTATTTGAGCTGACCTCAGGAACACCTTCTTCCAGGGTATTCCATGCCTGGCATGAGGGGCACTGACCTTGCCATTTGGCAGAGGTTCCGCCGCATGACTGACAGATATAGATTGTTTTTATTTTAGCCAAAGGATTAATCGAGCTGAGTGCCCGCTTTGTTTTCTTGAGCACGCTTAGGTGCATCTTTGCGACGTTGCTCTAGGTCTGCCGCACGAGCAGCAGCAGCTTTTTGCTTCTCTTCAAACTCTTTTTGATTGGCTACACGTTCAGCAGCTTTTTCAGCAGAAGCGCGTTCAGCAATCTTGGTGGCATCGCGTTGATCTTTAATACTAGCCCGTAACTTACGCTGCACCTCATGTAACTCTACCTCTTGCACACGAATAGGATCGATTTCTTTACGATAAAGCGCACGTGAATCCTTTAAGCAGTCGTTAACCCAATACTTTTGATAACACTCTGAGTTGGTTTTATCCCAGCGATACTTAGCCCAATCACGTTGCAGTTCGAGATCACGCTCAATCTTATCCAACTGTTCCAACTGCGCTTCCTCGGCAGGGGTCGCTAGCGAAAGAGTGCTGAAGGAAAAAACTAACAGCAAAACGCTGAGCGAGCATACTGTGCGCAAAGAAAACAACTTGCTCAAATCTCTACCTTTGCACCAAGCTCAACCAAGCGATTAGTAGGAATCTTGAAGAAGTCAGATGGCTTGGCTGCATTTTGCATCATCCAACCAAATAGCTTCTCTCTCCACAAAGCCATCCCAGGATTTGCCGATGGAACGATAGTGTCACGCGCGACAAAGAATGAGGTGTCCATTAAGTTAAATTGGATATTTTTCTGCTCACTGAGTAATGCCAATACCTTATTGATGTCAGGCGATTCTTTAAAGCCGTACACTGCTCTAACCAGGAATATATTGCCGCCTAAGTCGTTGATACTCAGACGCTCATGGTCGTCGACGTAAGGCACATCCCAGGTGCTGAGTTTCACAAAAAAGATACGCTCATGCATAACCCGGTTATGTTTTAAGTTGTGCAACATTGCGATTGGCACATAATCGATGTGCGCAGTTAAAAAAATGGCTGTTCCCTCAACACGGTGTGGAGGATGGGCCAATAAACCAGCCACAAATTCCTGTAAATGGATCGATCCTTCAATCAATTTATCGCGCAACAGTTTACGACCTCGATACCAGGTGATCAGGCAGGTAAAAATCAAAAGACCGAGAAATAATGGGTACCAACCGCCATCTTTAATCTTGATTAAATTAGCCGTCCAGAATGCAAAATCTAAGGTAAAGAACACTACAGTTAAGGCAATCACTAGCAAGATATTCATCTTCCATTCGCGATACATCACTACTGCCAATAGAACAGCTGTGATCATCATCGTTGAGGTTACTGAAATACCATATGCCGCTGCCAAGTTAACTGACGCTTTAAATTCGATAATGGTAACTATCACCATAAATAACAAAGCCCAATTCACTACAGGCACATAAATTTGCCCCTGCTCAGAATCTGATGTGTGCATGATGGTCATCCGCGGCATGAAACCGAGCAAGATGGCTTGACTCACGAGGGAGTAGGCTCCAGAAATAACTGCCTGGGAAGCAATCACAGTCGCCGCTGTTGCCAAGCCCACCACTGGCCATAATGCCCACTCTGGAACCATTAGGTAGAATGGATTAGCGGCAGCTTCTGGGTTAGACAACAACAATGCGCCTTGACCTAGATAATTAATTAACAGGCTAGGTAACACAATCAAAAGCCAAGCGTA
>Ga0209499_1000462_pt1 | contig 29915 bp, 30 predicted proteins | sample C_130208_EF_Meta_FD_187306 | JGI IMG/M metagenome (GOLD analysis project Ga0209499, IMG submission 187306) | Freshwater microbial communities from Lake Croche, Canada to study carbon cycling - C_130208_EF_MetaG (SPAdes) (version 2) | ecosystem: Environmental > Aquatic > Freshwater > Lake... | reverse complement strand
AAAACGTTGAAGGGCAGTGGGGACATTTAAGTGTTGGATCAGTAGTTCTTATTCTTAGTTCAACTCTTTTGTGGTTTTACTCATTGTCTTGCCACACTTGCCGCCACACTATTGGTGGTCGTTTAAGGAATTTCTCAGCGCACCCATTGCGTTACAAGCTCTGGACTCGAGTTTCAATTCTTAATCACTACCATCAACAATTTGCATGGTATTCATTAGGAGCGGTTGCTTTCGCTGATATTTATGTTCGCCAAGTTGCAACTGGCGCCTGGACCAATTTCTACTTCTTCTAAAAGGGGCACTAGTAAATGACAAATATGGAACGTCATAAATACGACGTACTAATTATCGGCGCTGGTGGCGCTGGTTTACGTGCTGCCGTTGAAGCTCGCGAAGCAGGCTTACGCGTAGCAATCATCTGTAAATCACTATTCGGCAAAGCTCACACCGTTATGGCCGAAGGTGGCGCAGCTGCCTCAATGGGTAACGTCAACGACAAAGACAGCTGGATGGTTCACTTTCGTGACACTATGCGTGGTGGCAAATTCTTAAATCATTACCGTATGGCTGAACTACATGCCAAAGAATCACCAGATCGTATTTGGGAGCTAGAAACATGGGGCGCTCTATTTGATCGCACCAAAGAAGGAAAGATTTCGCAACGTAACTTTGGTGGACATGAATATCCACGCTTAGCTCACGTAGGTGACCGCACTGGTTTGGAATTAATTCGCACAATGCAGCAACGCATTGTTGCACTACAACAAAAAGATGGTCGCGAAACTGGCGATATGGAAAGCCATATTAAAGTTTTCGCCGAATTAACCATCACTGACATTCTTAAAGAGAATGGCAAAATCTCTGGCGCCTATGGTTACTGGCGCGAAAGTGGAAGCGAAGTTTTATTTGAAGCGCCTGCAGTTGTTATTGCAACTGGCGGTGTTGGAAAAACTTTCAAAATTACTTCAAACTCTTGGGAAGGCACTGGCGATGGCCACGCTCTTGCCCTAAAAGCTGGTGCTAATTTAGTTGATATGGAATTCTTGCAATTCCACCCAACAGGAATGGTTTGGCCACCATCTGTTCGTGGAATTTTAGTTACTGAATCTGTTCGTGGTGAAGGTGGCGTTCTAACCAACAACGTTGGCGAGCGTTTCATGTTTAAGTACATTCCAGATGTATTCAAAGATAAGTACGCAGATAACGAAGCTGAAGCAGATCGTTGGTATCTAGATCAAGATAACAACCGTCGTCCGCCAGAGTTATTGCCTCGCGATGAAGTTGCGCGCGCAATTAACAGCGAAGTTAAAGCAGGTCGTGGCACTGAACATGGCGGTGTATTCCTAGATGTTTCAAAGCGAATTCCTGCCGATGTAATTAAAAAGCGCTTGCCATCTATGTGGCACCAGTTCTATGAACTAGCTGGCGTGGATATCACCAAAGAAGCCATGGAAGTTGGCCCAACTTGTCACTATGTAATGGGTGGCGTTGAAGTAGAGCCAGATAACGCAGCAGCTGTTGGGGTTCCGGGGCTATTTGCCGCTGGCGAAGTTGCTGGTGGAATGCACGGTTCAAACCGTCTTGGTGGTAACTCACTTTCAGATCTTTTGGTATTTGGTCGTCGTGCCGGAATGGGCGCCGTTGAATATGTAAAGAATAACGGTGCGAATCCGGTTAGTGATGCAGCGATTAAAACTGCCGCAGCTCGAATTGAAGCGCCATTCTCACGCGAAGGTGGCGAGAATTCATATTCACTTCACGCTGAATTACAAGAAGTCACTCACAACTTAGTTGGCATTATCCGCACTGGAAAAGAAGTTGAAGAAGCTATTGTAAAGATTGCTGATATTCGTAAACGCAGTGCAAATGTTTCAGTTGCTGGCGGGCGTAAGTTCAATCCTGGTTTCCATTTAGCTTTCGACTTAGACAATATGTTGTTAGTTGCCGAAAGCACTGCAAAGTCAGCTCTTCGTCGCGAAGAATCACGTGGTGGACATACTCGTGATGATTTCCCAGGTATGAATTCAACTTGGCGCCAGGTTAATCACATCTCATCATTTGATGGCAGCCAAGTAAATGTAAAAGCACAACCACTGCCACCAATGCCAAAAGAGTTATTTGAGCTCTTTGATATTCATGAACTTGAGAAATACATGACACCCGAAGAAATTGCGAAAGGCGGTAGTAACTAATGACTCGCAAACTTAAACTTCGAATTTGGCGCGGCGATACCACGGACGGCGGGCTACAAGATGTTGTGGTAGAGGCCAATGAGGGTGAAGTAGTACTCGATGTAATTCACCGTGTGCAAGCCACCCAAATGGGCGACTTAGCTGTTCGCTGGAATTGCAAAGCTGGTAAGTGTGGATCTTGCTCAATGGAAATTAACGGTAAGCCACGTCTTGCTTGCATGACCCAGGTAGCTTCTTACGGTGACGATGAAACTATTACCGTTACGCCACTTCGCGCATTCCCAGTAATTAAAGACCTCGTAACCGATGTGTCATTTAACTACCGCAAAGCCATGGAGATACCGGCCTATGAGCACCCTAAGGATCTAGCTCCAGGCGATGCCCGTATGGAACAAATCGATGTAGAGCGTTCACAAGAATTCCGTAAGTGCATCGAATGTTTCCTTTGCCAAGATACTTGCCACGTAATTCGCGATCACGAAGAGAACAAGAAATCTTTTGCCGGACCTCGCTTCTTTATTCGTATTGCTGAATTAGATATGCACCCACTTGATATGTTGAAAAATCGCAAGCGCACAGCGCAAGAAGAGCACGGCCTTGGAATGTGTAATATTACAAAATGCTGTACTGAAGTTTGCCCAGAGCACATCAAGATCACTGACAATGCAATTATTCCGATGAAGGAACGCGTTGTAGATATTAAGTACGATCCAGCACGTATGTTTGCTGGTCTGCTAAAGCGAGAAAAGCGCAACTAATGAACTTGCTAATCCGGTGGGGTGCACTAGCTGCATCTTTCTGGGTAGCAACTGCGTTAATCCCAGGCATTGATGTTCTTGGTGGTTTCACCACCTACCTTTGGGTCGCACTTTTATTCGGACTAATTAATTCAATTCTGGGCGGCTTAGTTAAGTTGTTAACACTGCCTGCAGTAATTTTAACCTTCGGGCTATTTCTAATTGTTGTTAATGCTTCGATGATATTACTTACCGCTGAATGGAGCGATAAGTTAAATGTTGATGGCTTCTGGCCAGCGGTACTTGCCTCCTTAGTAATTAGCGTTATGACTCGAGTCCTTGGTGGAATTTCCAAGAAAGCGATTTCGAACTGAAGTCGTTACTGCTTGTCTCCATCGGTGGAGTTTTTGGAACCTTAGTTAGATTCGCACTTGGTATCGCAATTACCGATGATCGAAATGGCACGCTGACCGCAAATTTAATTGGCGTTGCACTTGCTGCAGCACTTCTAGTTCTAATGGAACGTCGCGGAATCACTGAACTGCACCATCTGCTTTTGCCTGGTTTTTGCGCAGGGCTAACTACTTTCTCGGCGGTAACTGCTGAGTCACTTGAGCCTAAAGATGGTGGCTTTCTATTCTTGACTGAGAATGTAATTCTGAGCCTAATAATTGTGGCAATTGTGTTACCGCTGGCTCGCAAAGTAATTCCGGTGCGCTCATGAGAACCCTTTACATAGTTTTAGGCGCATCAATCGGCGCACCCGCACGTTTTGCTATCGATCAATACATCCGCCGTTACACCATTAAGCCATATGGAATATTTCTAGTAAATGTACTCGGCTCTTTCTTTCTAGGCTTAACTTTTAGAAACACTGATCATTCACACGACCTAATCGCAATCGGTTTTGCCGGCGCTTTCACAACCTGGTCAACTTTTATGCTTGATATTTATTTAGCTTTTGAATTAAAGCGCAAAAGTGAAGCGCTAATTAATTTGGGAGTGTCGCTCGGCTTTGGCCTACTGGCCGCTTGGCTTGGTCTACAAATCGGGAATTGAATTAATCAGACGTTAATTAACTGTTAACCATGATACTGATAAGAATCAGAGGCTTAAGATGAAGAATTATCTTGCTTCCCCAGCAACCAATACTGAAGGGAAGGCTCATGTCACAATTGATCACACTACCAACTTGCTTCGTTTGCCGTTCAGAAGAGTTGGAAATCGTTACTAATGAAGAGTTTGGCCCAATCACAATGTGTAATACATGCGGTAACGCATGGCTAGCAACTTATGAAGATTTCGATTCTTCTTTGTTGTTAAGCATCGCCTCTTAATAACGAGCAAGTAACTTACTCGTGGTGGAAGTCCTCGCCACGGCCCTTCTTATATCTATTCTTAAACCTGCGACTCTCAATCAACCATCGCAGCTGACTGATAGTTTTTTTAATTCGGTTAATCACACCAATGAACCTCTCATTTCAAAGGCCTCGGCGACGCGACCGACAGAAACCACAAAAGCTGCAGTACGTAGATCGACCGAGTACTTCTTTGCCACCTCGTCTACATTAATAAAGGCTTTTTCCATTCGTGCATCGAGTTCACGACGGAATTTATCAATTGGCCAACTGAACTCTTGAATATTTTGAGTCCATTCAAAGTAAGAACCCATAACTCCACCAGAGTTAGCCAAAATATCTGGCACAATCAAAACTCCTTGCGCGCGAAGTTCTTTGTCAGCAATAGCGGTTATCGGCTGATTTGCGCCTTCAATAATGAAGCCCGCGTTAATGCGATTCATGTTTCCTTCATTAATAACGCCACCTAGCGCGGCTGGGATTAACACATCACACTTAACTTCAAGCACTTCGGCCGAACCAATGCGTTCATCAGCATTCACACCTTCAAGCGTTTTGTGCGCGAATATCGCTTGGATATCGATGCCCTTTAAATCAACAATGCCGCCAGAAACGTCGGAGATAGCAATCACTTTCATGCCTAATTCTTGGCACACTAGCGTTGCGTATCTTCCGACGTTTCCAAAGCCTTGGATTGCAACAGTTGCACCTTGAACTTTGACCCCATTTTTTTCCAAAGTTGCGGCAGCAATCCGTGCTACTCCTCGTCCAGTGGCTTCTTCACGTCCCGGTGCACCGAACAGTTCAACTGGTTTTCCAGTGACACATGCTGGTTGAAAGCCTTCTAAACGATGGAATTCATCCATCAACCAAGCCATCGTACGAGAATCTGTTCCCATATCAGGAGCTGGAATATCGCGATGATGACCTAAGACGTGAACCAGTGAGCGAGTCCAACGTCTAATGATTTCTTCTTTTTCGATCGGAGTAAGTTTTGATGCATCGACCGCAACGCCACCTTTTGCGCCACCAAAGGGCACATCAATTAGCGCAGTTTTCCAGGTCATCAGAGATGCAAGAGCGCGGACTTCATCAAGATCTACGTCTTGGTGAAAACGGATGCCGCCTTTGCGTGGGCCGCGAGCACTCGAATGCTGAACTCGATAACCAGTAAGTACTTCAACATCGTTATTGCGTCGCAGTGGAATTGAAATGACAACCTCGCGCTCACAACTACTAAGGGCAGAGATCAAACCAGCTTTCAAACCTAAGATCTCGCCCGCTTGAGCAACTTTTTGATTAACTTCGGCAAATGCTGATGAACTTGAGTGTGTCATACGTAAACCTTAGAAAATTTACGGGCTGAGAAAAAGGTCTATTAGATTTAATTCCTATGAAATCGAGGTTAATTCAAGATCTAAATCAGACTATTTAAACTTAGCCATCCAGGCTTCGATTTCATCCGGGTGCCGAGGCAGCGCTTCACTTAAGTTGCGGCAACCATCTTTAGTTACAACGACATCGTCTTCGATACGGATACCAATTCCGCGATATTCAGCTGGAAACAGTTCGTCATCAGGTTGAATATAAAGACCTGGCTCAACAGTTAGAACCATTCCTTCAGCGAGAACGCCATCTAGATAAGCTTCTTGACGAGCATGTTGGCAGTCATGAACATCCATACCGAGCATGTGTGAAACCCCATGCAAAGTCCAGCGACGATGCAAGCCCATATCTGGAGTCATTGATTCTTCAACGCCACAAGGCAAAACGCCCATATCAAATAAGCCTTTAGCTAATACTTTTTGAGCTGCAATATTAATAGAGCGGAATGTGGCTCCTGGTTTTACTGCTGCAAAACCAGCTAATTGCGCTTCATATACCAACATATAAAGAGCACGTTGTGCTGGTGAGAACTTTCCGTTTACCGGCATGGTGCGCGTGATATCTGCGGTGTAGAAAGAATCCATTTCAACACCGGCATCAACTAATACAAGTTCGCCGCTATTTACTTTGCCATCGTTACGAATCCAGTGCAACACGCAAGCATGAGCGCCGCCAGCGGCAATAGTTGTGTATCCAATGTCGTTTCCTTCGGTGCGAGCCTTTGTGAAGAAAGCAGCTTCAAGAACTCGTTCACCGCGGTGATGTGCAACAGCTGCAGGCATTGCTTTCACAATTTCCTGAAAACCCAGTTCGCTAGCATCGCAAGCAGCTTGCAGTTCATCAATCTCGTATTGGTCTTTTATCAACCGGGCTTCTGAAACAAAAGTTAACAACTCAGCATCGCGATCATGTTTGGTAACTAACTTATCTATTTCAGCATCTTGTTCGTGAATAGCAATTGTTGCAGTGCTATCGGCAAGTAAATCTTTCAAATCATTAACTTTGCGAGTTTCAATTTGATAGCGATCTTGTGCCTCTTCCAAAGTAAATCGACGACCAACCCAGAGTTCGCCATATTTAGCATCGCGGAAAAAAGCATCAGTATCACGCGCGCTACGTGGGTGGATATACAGAAGTGCGTCATGGCCAGAACCATTTGGTTGCATGACTAAAACTGAATCAGCAGTCGCTTCAACACCTTGCACACCTGTGTAATAAGCGAACGCAGTATGTGGGCGATAGGCGTAATCACTATCGTTGCTACGAACTTTGTAATTTCCAGCTGGAATAACTAAGCGCACACCAGGGAATGCTTTTGATAAAGCTTCGCGACGACTGACACAGAACTTAAGTGGTGGTGTTGGTTTTAAACCTTCAAGCGGAGTTGGTATCCACCCACTCTTCATTAACTCAGCAAATGCAGCTGGAGTAGGAACATCGTGCGGGCGCTTCTTCGTGGTTTCTTCGCTCATCGGATTAGCGTAACAAGGAGGTTTGAATTCAGTATGTTTATCTGGGGTTCATCTCAAAGTCAATGATATTAATCAGAACTTCATCGTCAATTTACGTAATGTCTGACTACGTTCGTTAGTTTTCAACCACTTATCTAGAAGGGGACGTTCCATGTGCGAAGGACATTCACACGATCATGCTTCAACCGAGAATAATTCAACTATTTGGGATGATTCAGATCGCCCAGCCGATGATTTAACTGTTAGTCGTCGAGGCTTAATGCAGGCACTTGGTGCAACTGCGGCCGCGGCATCACTCGCGCCCCTAGGTGCAGCCCCTGCTGGTGCGACAACCCGCGTTGAAGCTCACAAACGAACCGTTAATCCATGGAAGGCGTACCGCTACCATCTTTCGGGCGACCACCACATTCACACTCAATATTCTCGCGATGCTATGCACTCAGTAGAGAAGCAAGTTAAAAAAGGAACCGAATATGGTCTCGACTGGATGGTTATTACAGATCATGGCGGCACTTCTCACCAAAAATATTCAGTTGACTTAATAACTCCTGACATTAAAGCCGCTCGACGACTTTTTCGAAACACTGCAATTTTCCAGGGCCTGGAATGGAACGTACCTGGCGCAGAGCACGCAACAGTAATTTTGCCGCCACATGCCCAAACCCAAAGTGTTCTTAAGCAATTCGAATTACTTTTTGACGGAACAGTGCTTGCGGATGCAAAGAAAATTACAAATGCAAATGCATCAGATGGTGAACCATTTGCAGTCGCAGGCTTAAAGTGGTTAGCAGACCAAGTGACATCTGGTGTTGTACCTATGGCGCTTATGTTTGCAAATCACCCAACCCGTAAAGGACTTGATTCTCCTGCCGAAGTACGTGCGTGGCGCGATGCAGCTCCAGGAATTGCAATGGGCTGGGAAGGTGCCCCAGGACACCAAGCAGCAGGTATATCTGCAAAGAGTGGCGGCCCAGGATCGGGTCGCGGCTATTACAACAGTGCATTTGATGAAAAGTACTCTTACGCAGGTTACCGAGCCACAGCAACAGAGAATCCACTTCGCACATATGGTGGATTTGACTGGGCAACTGCTCGTGTTGGTGGACTTTGGGATTCATTATTAGCGGAAGGAAAACCTTGGTGGATTACAGCTAACTCTGACTCACACCAAAACTTTCTAGAGACTTTCGTGGGTGGAAATGTAACCGCGGACGGTATTACGCTGGATTCAGCTGTTCACGCTGCAACGGGTAAGTATGCCAATGCGATTGATAAGGGAGTTCCGATCACCTCCTATGGGGATTATTGGCCAGGCTATTACTCGCGAACCGTTGTAAGCGCAGGTGATCGTTCATATCTAACCGTGATGAAGGCTCTGCAAGCGGGTCTAATTTTAACTACACACGGTGGGATTATTGATGGTGCAGACATTCGTGTAACTACCACCGATGATGTAGTCGGTGTAACTACGGGAGGGCGTACCTTCGTTAACAAGGGCGGAACAGTCACAGCAACAATTACAATCGACCTTGCCTCACGAGCAAATTATGCAGGTTTCATTCCGCTATTAAAGAAAGTTGATCTTATTTCTGGTCCAATCACTGGCCCAGTAAAAGATCAACAAACAATGTTTGCACCAAATACAACAGTGCAAAAAACTTTTGAAGTTTCTAAGACCAGCGGACAAGTTGTGTTTACCTACACTTATAAAAATGTCGGCGACTCTTTCTACCTTCGCTATCGCGGTAGTGACGGCAAAGTACTTGCGCCTAATGGTGTAGATCCAGCCATGGATGTAGTTGGTGATTCAGATCCTTGGAAAGACCTATGGTTCTACACCAACCCAGTATTCATTGACGCAATCTAATAGTTAGTGAAGATATCTAGACACAATGTCTAATTTAATGGCAAGTAGTAAGTCCTGGGTCGCTTTTGACTCAGGGCTTACTACTGTTTCACGAAAACATCTCGAAGAAACCATCATTAACCACGCAACTAAACTTGGCATAAAAATAAATTGGCTTATTAGTCATCAGTTGACAAAAGGAGCCAGAAGGGTCGCCTTCACTATCTCTGCAACGGATGAGCAGAAATTAAATAAGTTGCTAACAGATTTAAATAAGCATTTCCCTAACTTTGCTGGAGATGGCGAACTCAAAGAGTTGATAGATCTGAGCATTACAAAAACATCGGGGCGAGGCGTTATTGTGCCGCTCGAAATAGATATTTCAGCTACGGTGCCTGCTGGTTTTTTGCTTGAAAATTCGGCAATTGACGTAATCGTGGCTGTTGGCGAGGAGTTACCAGTAGGCGCTGAACTCTTGATAAATAATTATCTGCGCCCAACTTTCCAAGGTGGAAGGCTTGAGCTTTACGTCGAAAGAGTGGCCGACGGTTTTTTTGCGCCCTTAGAGCGGGAATCCTCGCATGAGTGCTGCGGCGGACATGATGATGAGGCCCCAATCTCCTTGTAGAATATCGCTGTACTTGGAGACGTCGCATAGCCCGGTCGAGTGCGCCTCACTGCTAACGAGGTAAGGTTTAATCGCCTTCAGGAGTTCAAATCTCCTCGTCTCCGCTAGATTCACTTGTCTTATTTTACTGATTTGTGAATTATGCAACTACGCCCTTCCAATCTCGAACAAATCGCTAGAATTTCACTCGTAGATCTTATTTGAGTTGGAGAGAAGTATGACTAAAACTCTAGATTTAGGGTGTGGGCCGAATCCACGAAATCCATTTTTTGCTGAAAATGTTTATGGCATTGATATAAATAATTTTCAAAACCCAAATATTATGGTTGCAGATCTTGCAATAGAGCCAATTCCGTTCGAGAGTGATTATTTTGATTTTGTTACAGGAGTGGATTTTCTTGAACATATTCCACGCCTTATTTATCTCGGAAGAGAGGAAACAATCATTCATCGATGTGATGAGTGAAATTTGGCGGGTACTGAAACCAAATGGGCAAACATTTTTTGCTACCCCTGCCTATCCTCATCCTGAATCTTTTCAAGATCCACAGCATGTAAATACGATTACTGAAAATACCATTTTGTATTTTTCAACAATCAATCAACATTATTTGGAACTTGGGCAAGCTTATGGATTTAAGGGGCAATTTGAGGTGATACAACAAGCTTGGGCTGATAAACCCTATGAAATCCGTGAAGGTAGTTCTTACAATGTTCTCCTTTTCATCTTATTTGGCATTTACGCGTAATCAAATGACAGTGAAGATTTTGAAAAATTCAATGTCGCGTTCTTACATCAACTAATTATTTATAAAGTTAACGGATAATTGTGAATTTCAATGAAAGGTAAATCATTAACTGAATAGTCAAGAATGTAAAAGTATGAACAATCAAACCTAACTTTATCCAGAAATCATTCGCGAATAGTTACACGAAAGATCTGAGCAGTAAAAACAAGACTAAAGATGAGAATATTTTTTCACTGTTATGCAACACATTAAATCCGAAAATTGACTAAGTCAATTATGGACGAATAGCACCTTGGAGATCTTAACGATTTTCGGACCCGTCGCCTTCAACGCTTCAAAAAATATGCCATCAGCCGCGAAACCGCGTTCTTTGAATCCGATCGATTGTCCCAATACTCTTCTAAACACAAAACTACCGATGTCTATTCTATTGATTCTTGGTTCAGTGATTAATGCTTGATAACCGATTGGATTTGGAAGATCCTTTATTAGATGGCTATGAACCATATCAAAATACACAATTTCTGGATTCTCCTCAGTAATTGATTTTCGTATTTCTTCAATAAAGATTGGTACGTAGTAATTATCTCCATTTGTGAGCAAAACATATTCTTGCACTGCCTCACTTAGTCCAATATCTCTTAGAGTGTGCCCATAGTCGTTAAAACGCAAACTGGTTTCCTGGTAGATAATTTGAAGATTTGGGAACATGCGTTGAAGTTCGTTCACGCATTCTCGCGTCTCTGAACTCGGACCATCATGAATGATCTTAAGCGTGAATCCCAAATCAGTTTGACAGGCCAATGATGCAACTAGGCAACGTAACTGATTTACCTGATTAAAAGTCACACAAATTACTTCAAGAAACCGATCCGTATCTTTCATTTTTGCGGTCTCTAATCTCGTCCCGTGACTTGTCAATTGACTCATACTATACCTTTCGGTCTTTTATGAATTGCAGGACTTGGGAAATATTAAATCCTAACGGTTTTGATTCGTTCGGTAACCAACAGATTGATCATTGGCTTAATTTTTCTTCGTGATTGGTGCAGGAGTCTCATTTTTTAGGGTGAAAAGATCGAAGTAACTCACCGAGCACCAGAGATTGTATTCTTTACCCGTACAAGGAGACGTCGCATAGCCCGGTCGAGTGCGCCTCACTGCTAACGAGGTAAGGTTTAATCGCCTTCAGGAGTTTAAATCCCCACGTCTCCGCCAGATCAAAGGGCAATCTGAGCCCTAAAGATGTAAATTATCCGAAAAAGGAGATGCCGTGGAGCTTTGGAGTCACTTTCAACAAAACACTGGAAAGACAATCGACAAATGGCATCATTATTTTCCTGTATATGAAAAATATTTCTCTGCATATCGAAACAAGAAAGTTACCTTCATAGAGATAGGTGTATGGAAAGGAGGGTCACTATCAATGTTTGCTGAATATCTAGGACCTTTGGCTACCGTCATAGGGATAGATATCGACGAAAATTGCAAGGCGCATGAATCAGATTTAACTCACGTACGAATTGGTGACCAAGGGGACCCTCAATTTTTAGAATCTGTATTAAATGAGTTCGGGCCACCTGATTTAATCCTTGACGACGGTAGCCATGAAATGCACCATGTCAGAGCTTCTTTCGATTATTTATACCCAAAGTTGTCAAAGAGTGGAATTTATATGGTGGAGGATATGCACACTGCCTACTGGCAAGAGTACGGAGGAGGCTACCTACATCAGGATTCCTTTATTGAATACAGCAAAGGTCTAATTGATCAACTAAATTTCCAACACACGAGAGAAGATACTCCTTCGCCGCAATGGATTAGGGATACAAGTTCAATCTCTTTTTATGACTCTATGGTCATTTTTGAAAAAGGCTCAATAACCCCAAAAATGAAATCAAAAAAAGGTTCTACTTAGTGTGGAAAGATTCTTGTATGGACTATTCAATTTTTGAAAGAGAAGGTTGGCCGTGGTGGTCAAGTTCATTTAACGGTCAAAGCCGTCGTTTGTATAATCTTTGCATTTTATCTCATTACCTTCGACCAAAGTTTGCAATCGAGACTGGAACTTATATTGGTTCATCCACGCATTTGTTTAACGGCCTAGGTGTTGAAAAGACTTATTCCTTCGAAATTGTTGAAGAGTACGCTTCTGTGGCGCGCAGTCGCCATAAATCATTGATAGAACAAGGTTTATTGGAGATAATTTTGGGATCTTCTGTAGATAACCTGCCATCGGTTTTGAGTGGAATCTCTAATGAACAATCCGTGGTGGCATACTTGGATGCCCATTGGAATAGTTACCTGCCCACAACAAGCGAGTTAAATCTTTTGATTGAATGGGGCGGACCATTCATTGCCATTATTGATGATTTTCAAGTACCAGACTTCTCCGGATATGGATTCGACCAATACGAGGAGACACTCGTCGGTCCCGCTTTGGTTCCAGCCCACCCCGACATATCTCTTTGGTTGCCAAATGAAAACGAAGTGCTGGAAACAGGAGCCAAACGAGGGACTGGCTACGTTATCTCTAAAGAAGCGTTAGCTAGTATTCCACGTCTAGTCTTAGATGAATTAAAACTGTCAGAATTCAAAATATAAGTGAATTGTTTTCAAGTGGTTAGACAAGCACAGTTTATAGTTAAGATAACCTTGAATTGCTCGCATCTCACTAGATAAGGTGTTGAAGCGTGCATGAGTCAGCACCTTCTCGTCCCTAGCCAGATTGAACGGAATTTTGATGCCTCGGAATGAGAGATCTTTGGAAATTGGAAACGAAGTAAGTCCACAAGCCTCTTAAGCGTGGCTCCTAGAAACATTTAGCGATTCCACATTAAAAATGCCGGTCTTTTGGTTAAGTAATAAATAACTAATTAACTCGCTTTCACATATAGACAGCTCTGATTATTTTTTTGCCAGCGTGATTTCACCGAAACTGTGAAAATCAAGGTCAACTACTGGCAAGATTGCCCTCATGGCGCCCGAATCTCAACCCCGTTCGAATATCCAGGTATTCGAACCTCACCGTGCCTCTCTGCCTCCCCTTGCACCTTATTTAAAAGAATTCTGGAGTCGTAGAACTTTTGCGATTGAACTCTCGAAGTTTGCCGACAAGGCCGAATATTTAGGATCAAAGTTTGGCAAAGCGTGGTTAGTTCTAAATCCTCTTTTACTGGCACTCGTTTACTTCTTACTGGTCACCGTTATTCGGGGCGGAAGCACCAAAGTAAATGGCTTAACAACTTTGGCACATATTTTAATTGGACTTTTTACCTTCTATTTTGCCTCTAACTGCATTACTGCCGGCGCACAATCAATTACTACTGGTGGGCGCTTGATTCTAAATCAAGCATTTCCGCGTGCCCTGTTGCCTTTTTCTAGTTGTATTTCAGCCTTTCAAACCTTCATACCGACAATTCCAGTTTATATATTTGTAATTGCAGTTGGAAAGTTTATTTATCCAGCAACTCAAGTTCCGCAATTAGCGTTGAGCTTCCTCTGGGTGCCGCTTATTATCGCGCTAGTTGGAATAACTGGTTTTGGTTTGGCGCTTTTATTTGCAACCATGAATGTTTATTTCCGTGATACCAACAAATTACTTTCCTACATAATGCGGATCTGGCTTTATCTTTCACCAATTCTTTGGCAACCAGAGATGCTTCATGGCTGGCACCGCATTGCACTTTATGCAAACCCACTTGGGCCAGTGCTATCTGCGACATCAAATATCTGGATCAATGGGAAAACTCCAACTCTCTCAGAATTTATTGGCGCCTTTGCGTGGGCCATAGGTTCGATAATTATCGGTGGCTACTTCTTTATATCAAGGGAGCGTGACTTTGCGGTCAGAATCTAAAGCTCCAGTTGTAATGCCAGAAGAACTGGCAATTCGAATTGAAGATCTTTCAATTACCTACAAGATAAATGTAGATACTAAGCGCACCCTAAAGAATGCTGTCATGCGCGCGAGTAAGGGTGAAAAAGTTCGCATGCGCACAGTCGAGGCGGTGAAACATTTAACTCTCGATGTGCCTCACGGTTCGGTCCTAGGTATCGTCGGTGCAAATGGTGCAGGTAAATCAACGCTTATGCGTTCTATTGCGGGAATCATGCCACCGACGCAGGGCCGAATAATTGTGAATGGAAAGATCTCAACTCTTCTGGCACTTGGAGTTGGTTTTAATCCAGCACTTTCTGGGCGTGACAATATTATTCTGGGTGGTTTAGCTTCGGGTTTAACTAAAGATGAAATAGTTGAGAAAACTGAAGCGATTGCTGAATTTGCAGCTTTACCCGATGGATTTATTGATATGCCGGTGCGTACTTACTCAAGTGGCATGTATGGTCGAGTTGCATTTAGCGTTGCGGTAAGCATGACACCCGACATTTTGTTATTAGATGAGGCTCTTTCAGCGGGCGATGCCTCATTTAAAGAGAAGTCATTTCAGCGAATGCGTGAACTATGCGCTGAAGCTCGCACAATTGTGATCGTCTCTCATGCGTTGGCCACCATTAATGAGTTATGCGATAGCGCCATCTGGATGAATAAAGGAACGATGCTAGCGAAAGGTGAACCAGAGGCAATTGTTGATCAGTATCTAAAGTTCCTAGATGTTGGCACTCTTCCCTCAAATTTTGAGGATATGTAGTGAAGTTAATAAGGGGCAAAGTAACCCTAATAACTTCAGCAGACCACGTAACCGATGCACGACTTCACCGCTTAACAAATGCGATTTTGAAGAATGGTATGCAAGTCGATATCTGGGCTTTGGGCAACGAATCCGATGCACCCGCTGGATCTACTTTTCACAAAGCGCCAGGTGATAAAAGCAAAATTTCCAGAGTTATTCGCGATCTTATCTTGCCATTTAAGGCAGATGGCGAAGTAGTAATTGTTGTTGCACCTGATTTGATTCCGCTTTCTTATTTAGTAACTCGAATTCGCCGACAGAAAATGGTGGCAGATGTTCATGAGGATTATGTAAAACTGCTACGCGATCGTACTTGGGCAAGAGGAGTAGTTGGAATTCTGGCGCGAGTAATTGCTAAGAGCGCTACATACTTTGCCGCAAAAGCAGATTTAACAACGGTTGCCGATGTGCAGGTGCCACCATTTAACGCGCCAAATCGAATGGTGATTAAAAACTTACCTGATGTTTCACTAATTACTCTCAGCGGTGAATTAAGTACAAATCCGAGCGCAATTTATATTGGCGATATCCGAAAAAGCCGTGGCTTACATCAAATGCTGGAATTAGCCGAGAAGACACCAGATTGGTCATTTGATTTGGTCGGAAATATCGCAGAGAACGAAATTGAATTTGTAAAAAATTGGCAAAGAAATTCACATGCTTCATCGCGCGTTAAGTTCCATGGCCGGTTATCACCTAAAAATTCCTGGAAGTTTGCCGAGGGTGCGTGGGTTGGCTTGGCACTTCTTGAATCAACCCCAGCATTTGTCGAGGCTATCCCTTCTAAGTTATACGAATATGCAGCAGCTGGATTAGCCACGATTTCAACGCCGCTACCTAGATGTGTTGAATCAATAAATCAAAGTGGTGGCGGCAAAATTGCAATATCAACTGAAGAAATTTCAGCGTTGTTAAGTAATTGGGCAAATGATCCAGAACCACTTATAAAGATGCGCCAACAAGCCCTAACTTGGTCGCGAGAAGTTTTAAAAAGTGAGGAGCAATACCAGGCTTTCGCTAGCGCCATTCGGAGCCTAACTACGCTCGCAAGGTAGGCTTCGGGGGTGTCGACTTCAGTAAAGATCCTAGAAAGTGCCGATGTAGATACCTCTGCCCAAATCGGTCTCGGCTCTTCAATCTGGCATTTAGCACAAGTGCGCGATGGTGTTGTGCTCGGAGAAAATTGCATAGTAGGTCGTGGTGCATATATTGGCTCGGGCGTTAAGGTCGGCAATAATTGCAAGATTCAAAATTACGCACTTGTTTACGAACCTGCAATTTTAGGTAATGGAGTTTTTATTGGACCAGCAGCTGTTCTAACGAATGATCAGTTTCCCAGAGCAATAAATCCCGACGGTTCAATAAAAAGTGGTTCTGATTGGGAAGCGGTCGGAGTTGAAATTGGTGATGGCGCTGCAATTGGTGCCCGTGCAGTTTGTGTAGCGCCAGTGAAAATTGGGGCTTGGGCGCTAGTTGCCGCAGGTGCAGTAGTTACCAAAGATGTTCCCAACTTTGCTTTAGTAGCAGGAGTTCCAGCAAAACGTATCCGTTGGGTAGGCCGTGCCGGCCAACCGCTAACTGATATTGGAGATAATCGCTTTGAGTGCCCCGTAACAGGTGCCACTTATAAAGAAGTAAAACCAAACGAACTAGTTGAAGAGAGTGCATAAATGATTCCAGCAGCCAAACCAATTATTGGTGACGAAGAACGCGAAGCCGTTGACCGCGTATTGCGCTCTGGCATGTTGGCGCAAGGCCCGGAAGTTAAAGCATTTGAAGAAGAGTTCTCGGCTCACGTAGGTGGGCGTCATTGTGTTGCGATGAATTCTGGAACTTCTGCTCTTCACTTGGGATTTATTGCTGCCGGTATTAAGCCCGGTGATGAAGTAATCGTTCCCTCATTTTCATTTGCAGCCACTGCTAACTCAGTGGTGCTTGCAGGCGGCGTACCTGTTTTCGCCGATATTGATCCAAGAACTTTTAACTTAGATCCAGATCATGTGGAAACTTTAATTACCAATAAGACCAAAGCCATCATGCCTGTGCATCTTTATGGCCATATTGCCGCAATGGATCGCTTTGATGAGATCGCCGCAAAGCATGGCTTACAAATAATCGAAGATGCGGCACAAGGCCACCTTGCTTCATTAAATGGCCGCAATGCAGGTGAATTCGGAATCGTTGCTTCTTTCTCTTTCTATCCAACTAAAAATATGACAGCTGGCGAAGGTGGCATGGTTGTAACAGATAGCGCAGAAATCGCTCGCACCCTTCGTTTGCTACGCAATCAAGGACAAGAGATCAGATATCAAAATGAAATCATTGGTTTCAACACTCGAATGACCGATATTCATGCGGCGATAGGTCGAGTGCAGTTAACAAAACTTCCGGGTTGGACCAAGCAACGCCAAGAGAATGCGGCTTACCTCGATGCGAACTTAAAGGGTGTAGTTACACCTTACTTGGCACCAAATACAACTCATTCATATCACCAATACACAATTCGTATTCCTGGTGGCGATGCAGCAAAGCGTGATGCATTCATGACCAAGATTGGCGAAAAGGGCGTTGGTTCTGGAGTTTATTACCCAACCCCAATTCACCGCCTACCTTCGTTTAAATCAGAATTGAATCTACCTGAAACAGAGTTAGTAATTAAAGAATGTGTTTCACTTCCGGTTCACCCGTCACTAACTCAAGATGAGCTTAAGACAATTGTCGAAGTAGTTAACGAAGTTGTAGCAGCTCTGTAATGAGTAAAAATCTTCGTGCTGGTTTAGTTGGGCTAGGAATGATGGGGCGACACCATGCCCGAGTTCTTGGTTCGCTTGAAGGAGTCGATTTGGTTGGCGTATCTGATCCAATGGGTGACCCACATGGCGTAGCAGGTGGTCGCGAAGTATTAAAAAGTATTGATGATCTAATCAAAATTGGAATCGATTATGCAATGGTTGCTGCACCAACTGCTTTTCATGAAGAGCTCGGGCTAAAACTTGCTGAAGCTGGAGTTCACGCTTTAATTGAAAAACCTTTAGCCGTAGATACACCAGCAGCCGAAAAAATTACGGCAGCATTTAAAGCAAAAGGCTTAATTGGTGCCGTAGGGCATATTGAGCGCTATAACCCAGCTCTGCAGCAACTTCGCAAGCGCCTTGATGAAGGCGAACTTGGTGATGTTTACCAAATTACGACTCGGCGCCAAGGGCCATTTCCAGGTCGCATTGCCGATGTTGGCGTGATTAAAGATTTAGCTACTCACGATATTGATTCAACTGCTTGGGTTGCTCGCTCTAAATATGTTTTAGTATCTGCACGTACTGCATATAAATCAGGTCGCATCCATGAAGATATGGTCGCAGCAGTCTGTGATTTAGAAAATGGAATTATTACTAATCACTTAGTTAACTGGTTAACGCCATTTAAGGAACGCTTAACTATTGTTACTGGCGAACGTGGTGCATTTGTAGCTGACACACTTACGGCAGATTTAACTTTCTACGCCAATGCCTCAATTGCTACGCAGTGGGACTCAGTTGCAGCATTTCGCGGAGTAAGTGAAGGCGATGTAATTCGATTCGCCTTCGCAAAGCCTGAGCCACTTAAAGTCGAACACGAAGCCTTCCGAGACGCAGTCCTTGGTTTACCTGGTGCTACTGAAAGAATTGTGACAATGGAACAAGGCCTAGCAACCGTTGCGGTAGCAGGTGCAATGTTAGAAAGCGCTAAACGTAAGGAAACAATTAAGCTATGAAGATCGCACTAGTTGCTCTTGGGAAAATCGGCCTGCCGTTAGCGGTGCAGTTTGCCATGAAAGGCCACACGGTAATTGGTTGTGATGTAAACCAGAAGACGGTTGATTTAGTTAACGCTGGTACCGAACCTTTTCCTGGTGAAGATCACCTCGATGAATATTTAAAACAAGTAATTAGTTCGGGCCATTTAACTGCAACTACCGATACCACCGCAGCAGTTGCCCAAGCCGATGCAGTGGTTGTAGTTGTGCCCCTTTTCGTCGATAGCGATGGAGTGCCGGATTTTGGCTGGATGGATGCGGCAACTGAGAATATTGCGCGGGGGCTAAAGCCAGGAACGCTAGTGTCATATGAAACAACTTTGCCAGTCGGAACAACTCGCACCCGATTTGCGCCTGCAATTGAGCAGATTTCCGGCTTAAAAGCAGGCGTTGATTTCCACTTAGTTTTCTCACCAGAGCGCGTACTTACCGGTCGAGTCTTTGCCGATCTTCGTAAATATCCGAAACTAGTTGGTGGAGTGAACGAGAGCTCAACTAAAGCTGGTGTTGATTTCTATAACGCAGTTCTAGATTTCGATGATCGCCCTGATCTAACCGAAAAAAATGGTGTTTGGGATCTATTAACTTGTGAAGCGAGTGAGATGGCTAAATTAGCTGAAACAACTTATCGCGATGTAAATATCGCGCTTGCAAATCAATTTGCCATTTTTGCTGAAGGCGCCAACATTGACATTGCTAAAGTTATTGCAGCCTCAAATTCACAGCCTTATAGCCATATTCATCAACCAGGAATTGCCGTTGGCGGTCACTGTATTCCGATCTATCCACGTTTTTACTTATGGAATGATCCGCAAGCAACTGTGGTTCGTGCTGCACGTGAAGCAAATGCGGCAATGCCCGATCATGCTGTTTCAATTCTTGCTAACGCACTTGGTTCACTCGCTGGTAAAAGTATTTCAGTGCTAGGCATCTCATATCGTGGTGGCGTAAAAGAATCAGCCTTCTCTGGCGTTTTCCCAACAGTTGCTGCCCTTAAAAAAGCTGGTGCAACAGTTCTAGTTCATGATCCGATGTATACCGATGAAGAGATTACTGCTCTTGGCTTCACACCATACAAAATTGGTACCGCCGTAGATGGTTTAATTCTGCAAGCGGATCACGCGGAATATAAGAAACTAACGAGTGCAGATTTCCCTGGTGTAAAAGCTTTGGTAGATGGGCGTCGCAGCCTCTCTCCGGAAAACTTTAAAGGTGTCGCCTTCAGAGTTATTGGGGCGCCGGCTCACTAAGTTTAAAAGGTTTATGTGCCCGAACAGTTGGGGCTACGCAACCAATCTGGTTATAAATTCGTACCAGGTTTTCGGCTTGCCTCTCCCATGATCGCTCTTGCAAAATCTCAGCGGTATAAACCTTTACGTATTTGTTTGGTTCAGCTAAGACCAACTTTGCGGCTCGTACGAAATCAGCAACATCTTCAGCTATAAAAACTTCGCCATTACCTAAGCGCCGAACCTCGGCAGCCATTGTGCGTACATCGCTAACGATCATCGGCAAACGTGCCTGCATATATTCACCAAATTTTGTAATTAAAGAAATTTCATGGTTTTGTTTATGTAGTATTGGAATTAGACCGATAGTTGCGGTCGATAAATAAGAAACCAACTGCTCATTTGGCACATATGGCACAACATGAAATCTTTCAGCTACATCTGAAAACTTCGCCTTTAAATCAATCACCGTCTGGTTCTTGGGGTTAGCAATCACAACTAGATGTACCCCTGGCAAATCTTTGAGTGCCGCTGCCGCCGTTTGGATTCCTCGCTGTGGTGCAACAGCCCCGGAATAAACCATCAATGGAACGTCAGTGCCGACACCAATATCTGCACGTAAATTGCGAGAAGCTGTGGTCTGTCCTTCAAACAATGGATCATTGGCGACAATATCTGGTCGCACAGTTAATCCGAGATGTGGAATCAACAAATCTGACATACCTTCGCTGACGGATAAAACAACTGCCGCGCTTTTTGAAAATTTGATTTCTTGCACCGTATACAAATCACTAAGTGGTTTCGTTAAATGCGATACGCCTGGCACATATTCGTGCGCGTCATAGACCAACTTGGCATCATGGCCGTGCGCGCGCAACTCTGCAACTAGTGCCCCAGCGATAGGCAAAGCTGTGTAATCGTGCGCATGAATCACATCAGGTTTTAACTCGAAAGCAACACCGCGAATTGTATTTAGAGCTCGTTTATAATTTGGAATTCCAGGTTCGCGTTTACCGATAGTTCTAGCTTCTAGCCTGCGCTTGTAATAGCGCAACTTGCGCAGAATTTCGGCAATCAGATCTTGAGAAACCACAACTTTTAGTGGCAAACGTAAAATTTTTGCATACCCAATATTTAATGAGTCATTATGGCTAAACGGAGTCGCACCAACTACTACGACATCCCAGCCAGCGTTTCCAAGTGACCAAGCACATTTGAGAACACGAGAATCCTCGGCCACGCTATTTAAAACAATATGCAATGTTTTCGGATTTGATAAGGCTGAAGTCACGGCCCCAATCTACTAAATCCTGAGCGCTTTCAACGCTTTATGTCATCACTGGCCATAGTGACAAGCCATTACACTTACCGAATGCCAAGTTACAAAGTAGCGATAGTCGGAGCCGGACCTGCCGGTTATTTTGCTGCGCAGGCTTTGCAGAACCTACAAACCGATGATCTTAAGTTCTCGATCGACATGATCGAGCGCCTACCAACACCTTGGGGTTTGGTTCGAAGTGGTGTGGCACCTGATCATCCAAAGATTAAGACTGTTTCTAAAGTCTTTGAAAAGGTAGCTACAGCTGAGGGTTTCAGCCTCTACGGAAATGTTGAGCTCGGCACAGATATCTCAATTGATGTGCTGAAAGCAAAGTACGACGCTGTTGTTATCGCTACCGGATCTGCAACTGGAAAGAAACTTGGTATTCCGGGTGAAGATCTACCAGGCTCAATTTCGGCTGCAGAATTTGTGCCTTGGTATAACGGTCATCCTGATTTTGCAGACTTTAACCCTGAGTTAGATTGTGAAACGGCTGTTGTGATTGGTGCCGGCAACGTGGCAATGGATGTTGCACGTATGTTGGCGCTTGAACCTACAGAGTTAGATGAAACCGATACTGCGCTTCATGCTATTGATGCGCTACGCAAATCAAATATTCGCAAAGTTGTGATTAGTGCACGTCGTGGTCCTGAACATGTAGCATTTACATCGCCTGAACTTCGCGATCTACCGAAACTCGAACATACAAATGTTTTAATGCAGCCAGCAGATATTGCCGCAGCACTCCTACGCGCCGGGGCTGAACCAGAGAAAGAAGTTCGCAATAACTTAGAAGCGATGCGCTTAATTTCAGAGCTAGAACAAGGAAAACATGCTCGCACAATGGAGTTTCAATTTCTTTGTACACCAACTGAGTTTCGTGGTAACGGAAAAGTTGAAGAAGTTGTATTCACTACTAGTGCCGGCGAAAAGAAAGTTATTAAGTGCGGCTTGGTAATTACAGCTATTGGATATGAAGCGGACCCGCTGGCCGGAATACCTTATGAAAAAGGTAAAGTTTTGAATACCGAAGGCCGTGTGGCTGAAAATGTTTATGTTGTTGGCTGGGCAAAGCGCGGCCCATCAGGTGTTATTGGCACGAATAAATCAGATGCCGCAGATGTAATGAATTTATTGCTAACTGATATGAAAGAACCAAAACTAGCTGCAGATTTATCTTCACTAGTTACAACAAATAAAGTGATTTCGCAGAGTAATTGGGAATCAATTAATGCTGCTGAAATCGCAGCCGGTGAACCCCATGGAAAACCGCGTATTAAAGCAGTTTCTCGTGAAGATTTACTGCGTTTGGGTGGACTGTAAAAAGCAGGTATCATTGCGACTTCGGTAGGCGCCCGTAGCTCAACGGATAGAGCATCTGACTACGGATCAGAAGGTTAGGGGTTCGAATCCCTTCGGGCGCACACAGCAACTGAACGGGAACTCGACTCAAAACCATCTATTAGGCAGAACTGCCTGATGCTTTATCAGTAGGTCCTCCAACTAGGAGGAAATGATGTTAGTTAACGAATGGGTAGAAACTCTCTGGACTGTTCTAAATGTCCGCCCCAAAACACTTCAAAACTATAAGCACCAGTACCGCCGCTATCTAAAAGATGTAATGGGCTCATACGAACTCGATCTAGTTAAACCTGTAGAACTTCAGCAGTGCTTACTTGCGCTGCCACCACAGACCTCCAGACACTGTCTGATGCTCATCAAAACTATTTACCGAGAAGCAAATCTTTATGGGCATACCAAAGCTAACCCCTCAACTGGTTTGAAGACTCCGCAAATTCAATTATCGGAGAAAAAGTTCCTAACTTGGGATGAAGTTAACTCTCGCTCCTGGGGCAGATATAACGAGCAAATCAGATTCCTCGCCCTTCACGGGCTTCGTTGGAGTGAAGCTGCTGCAATAACTGAATCAGATATTAGAGATGGGTTTGTGTATGTTTCTAAATCTGTTTACGGACCCTGTAAATCCATAAGCAGTATTAGGAAAGTCCCTTACCTGGGACATTTCAAGCCATTGCCAGTTAGCTATAAGCCAATGCAAAAATGCGCAAACACCCAAGGAGTAACCATCCATAGTTTTCGCAGGACTTATGCCTACTTGCTTAAGACTCAAGGCATCCACGTAACGACTGCTCAGCGCTTATTAGGTCATTCAGATCCAATGATGACTTTAAAGGTCTATACATCGGTACTGGACTCTGAAATAGATGATGCCGGCGAGCTTCTTTTGAGGGCTATTTCTTAATCCATTCAGCCGGACCGACCCCGTAGCAATTCATAAAATAAGGCGGGAAACACGAAATATTTCCCGCTTTTTTGCGACTTTTTTTTGTTCTTTTTATCTCATTCATCGTGTCAATTAGGTCGCGTGTCTAACTAGATGGAATTCAAAATTACGCAAAGATTTCCTCAGGAGGCGTTATGGCCAGCGAATGGCCGCAAGAAAGAAAGATATATGCAAAATGAACTAGATCGAATTCCCCCTGGTCTATGGGCACCGCTACCCATACCAGCTATTAAATACTTAGTAAGGATTGGGCACCGCCCTGCTTCGAGAATTCTTTACGCAATAGTCCTTCACAAAGGTAAATCTAAATCTGGAATATTTCCAAGTTATGAAACTTTGCGTTTATATGCCAATGTTGGCGAAAACAGCATCAAAGAATGTCTTGATATTTTGGAAAAGTTTGGATTCATTAAAGTCACGAGAACAAGATTAGGAAAGAAAAACCAAAACAGATACGAGATTTTGGACAAGGCTTACAACTTGGAAATAAACCCTAAATCAAAGGAACCCAAACCTTTGGAATCAATGATTTGTAATGTCTGTTGGAATTATGTGGAGTCACAAGATATCAAGGTCGAGACCTTTGAAACCTGGGAAGGTCGTCGCGAAACTAGATACAAGCACATTGGTTGCGAGATTAGCCACGGGATCGGAAATCTGATACCGGTCACGGAGTCTTCTCGGAGAAATCAAATATGGCAGAGATCGATACTGGAGATCGACAAAAAAGAGAATCTAAAATACTAGGCAGTTAACTAATATCCATCCAGTCTTTGAGAAAGACTGTCAGGCTATTTTCTATTTTCCAGGCCATAAAGGCCTGGCTGTTAACTGGTATCTGCTTACAGTCTTTGACAAAGAGTCTCAAGCGCCTAGTAATCCAGGAGATTTGTCTACTTTGGCTGCACCTTCGGCACCTAGGGGTCTTCTCCTAGAACCCCTTGGAGCTGTCGGCTCATTGACTTAGAGTTATCTCGTGCTTAGTAAAAAGGAAAAGCTTCCGCTGTCTGTAACTCATCCTGAGTTGGCTAAAGAGGCTGACGGCTGGGATCCCGCTTTAGTCTCAAAAACTAGCCACAAGAAACTAAGGTGGAAATGCCAACAAGGCCATTCTTTTGAATCTGTAGTTTCCAATCGAGCTATGCAAGGAAAAGGATGCGCGATCTGCAGAAATAAGAAAGCTTTAGCAGGTTTCAATGATTTGGCCACTACTCATCCTGAATTAGCGAAAGAGGCTTATGGGTGGGATCCACGAACCGTTATCTCAGGTTCAGGTAAGAAGTTGGAATGGATTTGCAACGAAAGACATATCTATTCAGCATCACCAAATTCACGTAGTAGTTCACGCGGTGGTTCGGGTTGCGCGATTTGCAAAAATAAAAAATTACTACCTGGTTTCAATGATTTGCAAACCACGCATCCCGAGATTGCACTACAGGCTTATGAATGGGATCCATCCCAGGTGATTGCAGGCAGTCATCAGCATCAGAATTGGAAATGCAAATTGGGGCACATCTGGAGTGCAGAAATCAAGAGCAGAGTGATTGGGGGAAATAACTGCCCAATCTGCAGTAATCAAAGGGTTCTTAGAGGAATAAATGATTTATCGACTACACATCCTCAAATTGCATCTGAAGCCGATGGTTGGGACCCAACCGAGCTTGTAGCCGGTACTTCTAGGTCACTTTCGTGGAAGTGCCAGCTTGGACATAAATGGACCGCGAAAGGTGCCGACCGAACCAAAGGTAATAAGACGGGATGTCCTACGTGTTCAAAAACTGGCTTTGACCCAAATGAGCCAGCATTCTTATATTTCTTATGGCATTCAGACTGGACTATGTATCAAATTGGAATCACGAATAATTTTAGAATTAGATTTCAGCGACACCAGAGGAATGGTTGGAACCTAATAGAACTCTATGGTCCTGTGGATGGACTGTTAGTAAAAAAATGGGAATCTTCAATATTAAAGATGCTTAAGGCAAAAGGTGCAGACCTGTCCAGCAGCAAGATTTTTGGCAAGTTTGACGGCTACTCAGAATCTTGGAGTAAATCCACTTTTGAAGTCAATTCCATTAAAGAATTAATGCGGTTAACTGAGGAATTCGAAGGATCTGCTAGCTAGAAAATTTGGGCTTGACGCTAAAGTAGAAAAGAGTGGCCTTGTACTTGCTCGTAGCCTTTAAAGATATACGAAATTGTAAGGTTTCTTTTATCGACCCGCTTATCCCAGACACAGTAAAGAAGTTTGGATTTGATTTTTCACAGGATTTGGATTTTAGACTACCTTTAAAATTCTTTAGAGCGATCCATTTCGATCCTACCTTTTGTTGCAATTGGCCAGATTCAGAAACTGTACAAAATTCAAAATACCATTTTGGAGCTTGATCGCAAGATTCTCCAATATTCTTTGAATAAGAACACAATTGAAGCTTAATTTGGGTAGATGCTGGGGTGGAAACTGCAGTTTCTGGCGTAGTTGGTGAGGCTTCTGGCGTAGTTGGTGAGGCTTCAGGCGTAGTTGGTGAGGCTTCAGGCGTAATTGGTGAGGCTTCTGGGGTTGGTTTAGGGCTGATAACAAAACTCATTAACTGGATTGATTTGCCACTCGGATACCCATCAATAATCAATTTTGGGTAATAAGTACCGGGTTTGAGTTTGGAAATAGCAAATTCATAAACTGATCTAGTCCCAGACAAAGATTCTATCTTTTGCCTTTCGGTTACAGGTTGTGCACCTATCTGTAAAGATATTTCAATGCCTGAGTAGTAAAAATCTCTACTGGGTATGTCAAAGCAATTATTTTTTAGAACGACATAAATTTTTGTTTCTTCTAATAATCCAACTTCCGCGCTCGTTGTCACTTCTTTAATACAATTAATAGGATCTTCAAGTATCAGGCTAGGCAAAAGAATTGTTCTCTTTGATCCATCACTTCGTGCGGCCAACTCAAGTTTAATTTGGTACTCACCACTTACTGCATTTCCGAGTTTAAAAGTGAACGTTTTATAGTTATTAAAATTGTATATTGTTAGAGAACTAGTTATTTTCTGGGGTCCCGAGGCCGTGAAGGTTAGATTCGTATTACTAAACTTATCTACTTCGGCTATAGAAGACATACTGCACAAGCTATAGAATTCCACCACATAGGTTTTGTCCCCGAATATAGCTCGCTCAAAACCTGCTTTTTTAATTGCAAAACAATCTGCAACCTTGACGACACCTTGAGCAGGCACAAAAACAAAAAAAGCCGAAACAAATAGAGCAAGAGTTATAAATCTAGAAATAAATTTCATAAGTCAAGGCTAGTTGATTTAGTCAAAATATCTATATGCCTAGTATTAATATCAAACACGCTTGATTAAACAACCTCGGGTGCTGTCAGCTCAAAATTCTGTCAAAACTTTCTATCCAAAATCACACGTCAAGCATATGCTGACAGTACCTACATTTTTTCGCTTCGTACTTGATCTTTTCAAAACACATTGGGCAAATTTTAAATTCGGGGTTAATTTCATTTATTGGTCTGGGGATTTGACTATGAGTAAAGACAGTCCCCGCACAGGCAGTACATTCAGTTTCCCACATCTCCCCTGCGATTGCGGCGCAATTTTGGCATACCTTGACCGTTAAAAGATCGCTTGATTTCTTGTTTCCAAAATAATTACTTGTAGCGGTGGCGTCATCAACTTTGTCTACCTCATCTCGTACTCTTGCTATCAACCCTGGCTGTTTACCCAAATATCTGTCTTTAATTTTAAGATATGTTCGATGAACCAAGCTTACGAGTCCAACGATAACCGCAGCAGCAATTAATGGAACAATAAAGTTATCTATTATTCCGGCAAGACTTAGCACCGATCCACCGTATGTAGTTTGATACGTCTGAATGCTGCCCATAACACCAAATACATAAACTACCCAAAACAAAATTCTAAACTTTTTCATAGTTGCCATTCTGTTTTTTATTATCAACTACTCCAAGAATCTCAAACTTACTGACAATTGTCACTTGTTTAAGATAAACTTCGTGTACAAGGACCACGGATAGAGCATCTGACCTAGTGATTGAGCGTAAGCGAGGTCGCTACGGGGTGTGTAGAAAGAGCAAGCAAAGCTTGCGTCTCTATACTCCCTACGGATCAGAAGGTTAGGGGTTCGAATCCCTTCGGGCGCACCATATATAAGTACTTTACGCCATGACCAATTGAACAGTTCTTTTCAGTTGGCTACGATTGCTCAATGCGCAAAACTCTTGTATCAGTAGTCGCAGCCATCGTGCTCCTTGGATCGATAACACTCCCTGCTTCTGCACAAGATTTTGCCACCCCAAAGCCAAACGCTGCTTGTAACAATCTTGGTTATTTCGGCGTTAACAACGGACAGCTCATGACATGTAAAAGTAATAGTGGTTCTCTTACCTGGCACCTTGAGACTAACTTCATCGCTGGCGGTCTTTGTTCTGCATGGACACCTGGAGATACAAGTACATGGGCAGAACTTCAACTTTTCTTGAATGGAAAGTGGGTAACGCAAGCGCTGCCAGTAGCCTTTACACCTGGACCTCTTTGTGACAATACAAGAGTAAACAGCTCAATTCCATGGATTGCCCTCTCAACGAAAGTGGCGGACGGAACTAAGTACCGTTGGATTAAAGGCGTATCTGGAAAAGATGGTCACGGTGGCAAAGAGTACGGAAAGGGATATGCCGATCCGGTGTCCATCTACACAAAGAGCTCGATGAATGCGAAATATCTGAAGATTTTTAGAGCCGTTGTTTCGCCGGTCTATGGACCTAGCGCCTATAAAGTAATGATGGCAACAACGCAGGTACCTGGCGCGACTTCATCCCCAACCGCAGCTCCCGTTGAAGCAAAATTCGTTCCGAAGATTCCTGTCATGCTTCCCGTGTCTCAAAGCGGTGCAATCACATTTGCAAATGCAGTCTCTCAATTTGCAACTATTCCTCAGACTGCTTGGCGGCGAGTTCAAGATGTGATTGCCTCTAATGGTGAGGTAAATATTCCGATTACATTGGTTATTGGACCGAATACACAAACAACTGAAGACCAGATTAAAACTCTGCTCCGCAAAGAGTTCCGTCTCTTTGAAGGTTTCTCACAACCAACCAGTTTTACTGGGCTCGTATACAACGGCCAAGATGAGGCATGGGCAGAGAAGCAAGTTCCTATAGTGCTCAGTGCAGAGAAAAATCTTCAGACGCTCGCCCATTTCGTCAACGTCATACACAATGCCTGCGATTTTTCGAATCCATCTAGTCCAGTATGTGCAGCCGGTAATGCCTTCATGCTCAGTTCTTCAACTAATGTCGGCGCATTTTATGGCGTGCAAGAGGCATCTTGGACTGCGTCAGGTCAGAATGACGGACCTATGAGTCAGGTAGATCATGAATACACACACAATGTGCAGTTCTCGCAATGGTTTGGTGCGCCATTACAACCAGGACAAAATTCTGTCGTTGAAGAAGCACATTCAAAGATGCCATGCTGGTTCCAGGAGGGACAGGCGAACGCAATTGGTATCTCAGTCTGGGCCCCAGATTTACAGACATATTTAAATGCTCGGCGCGGAAATGTAGCCCGTGCCATTAATCCAAATGGGCCGAAGCCATCTCTTACAAAGTACACCTCTGAAGGTTTTGCAAACTTCCTCTATAAGCAAGATCCATTGACATGCTACAGCACATCTTCTGGGGATTATCAGCTTGGCTACTCTGTTGGTTACGCGGCAGTGGAGGCGCTCGTCGCAATTGGTGGACCACAATCCACCATGGCTATTCTCTCCAAACTTGCTCAAGGTGATAATTGGTCGCAGGCTTTCGAGCATGTCTATGGGGTTAGTTGGAAAGAAGGATCAAATGCTCTCGGTGCAATCCTAGCGGCCGAATATGCAGTTCTCCCCCTAGGAAGTGGCGGATAATTTTTGCCGAAGTTAAGGATCCAACTATAAGTTACTCAGTAATCGGTAGCCAATGTCTCGGCTAACTTTGATTACTCAGACTCCGCCGGAACCTTAGATCTTTGTGCGATGGCGTGAGGCATCAGTCGGTGGTTACTTGAGAATTCCAGCGAACAGGCAAGTATCACCTGATCTATCTCGGATCAGATGGTCTACGACTACGGATCAGAAGGTTAGGGGTTCGAATCCCTTCGGGCGCACCAGTTCAAATGTTTATTCTGACTTT
>Ga0209499_1000458_pt1 | contig 30048 bp, 25 predicted proteins | sample C_130208_EF_Meta_FD_187306 | JGI IMG/M metagenome (GOLD analysis project Ga0209499, IMG submission 187306) | Freshwater microbial communities from Lake Croche, Canada to study carbon cycling - C_130208_EF_MetaG (SPAdes) (version 2) | ecosystem: Environmental > Aquatic > Freshwater > Lake... | reverse complement strand
CGAGCGCCGGCATGGCGAGCGCCAGCGCGTGTGGATCCTCGCGATGCCCGAGGTCGAGGGCTATTTCAAGGAAGGCATGATCCTGCTGCTCCCGCCGGGGGCGCGGGACCTGCCCGCGTGGAGCCGGCTGAAGGGGCCGGAGCTGGAGTTTGCGTGATGAAACTTTTCTTGCCGACGCCACCATGAACAAGGAGCAGTTTCGCCAGCGCGCCTACGCCTGCTACGCCACCGGCTTCAAGCAGGCGGTCACCACGAGCAACGCGGGGGACTCGGCTGGGGCCGCGCGTTACCGCGGATATCTCAGGCGCCGGCTCAGTCCGTGGTTGCGGGACGTTCCCCGCACGGCGGTCGTGGCCGATCTCGGCTGTGGTGACGGGATGCTGCTGCGGGTGTTCCAGGAACTGGGCTTCACGGACCTGCACGGCGTCGAGGGCAGTGCGGAAATGGCCGCGCTGTGCCGCCGGCATTTTCCCGGGGTGGAGCAGGGGGACCTGCGCGAGTATCTGCGGCGGAAGCCGGGCGCCTTTAACGTCATTGCGCTGTTCGACGTGCTCGAGCACTTCACGCGCGAGGAAGCCGTGGGGTTGCTCGACGAAATCCATGCCGCCCTGCGTCCGGGCGGGCTCCTGTTGCTCCAGCTCCCCAACGGCGATTCCCCCTTTGCCGGCGGGGTGTTTGCGGCGGATGTGACGCACGAGACGCTCTACACCCGCGGCAGCCTGCGTCACCTGCTGGCGATCGGCGGCTTCGAGCTGGTGGACGCGGAGGAACATTCCGCCGAGCCCAGCGACCTGCGCTCCACGATCCGCTGGGCGGGATGGAAACTGCTGCGCGGGATGATCGGGCTGGGCCACCGGATCGAGACGGGCGGCGGCTCGTCGGGGATTTACACGCGCGTGATGCGCGCGGTGGCCCGCAAGCGCTGAACCACGCGAATGGAGCCGATGAAGATTCTCTACCTGGGTGACGACAATCCGTTGTTCACGAGTGCGCATCGGGCCGAGGCGCTGAGGCGCCTGGGCCACGAGGTAAAAGTCATTAACCCGAGAGCGGCCCTGCCGCAGAGCCGGCTGGTCGGGGGCATCAGCACCCGGGTGGGACTCTGGCCTTTTGTCCCCTGGATCAATTCCGCGATGCGCCGCCAGATCAATGGCGAAGCCTTCGACCTGGCTTGGATCGATTGCGGGGCCGATATCTCGCCGGGATTTCATGCCTGGCTGCGGGCCCGCGGCACCCGGATCGTGAATTACAACGTCGATGATCCCTTCGGGACGCGGGATGGGAGGAAATGGGACCTCTACCGGCGTTCCGTGCGCCACCACGACCTGACGGTGGTGGTGCGGAGAGAAAACGTGGCTGAGGCCGGCGCGGCCGGCGCGCGGAAACCGCTGCGCGTGTTCCGTTCCTACGATCCCGTCGCGCATGCGCCCGTCAGCTTGACCGAGGCCGAGCGCCGGAACTGGGCCAGCGAGGTGATCTTTGTCGGTTCCTGGATGCCCGAACGCGGGCCCCTGATGGTGCGGTTGCTGGACTTGGGCGTCCCGCTCGCGATCCGGGGCAACCACTGGCAGTATGCGCCGGAATGGGAGCGGTTGCGGCCGATCATGCGGGGTCAGGCGGCGCACGGAACGGACTACGTCAAGTCCATCCAAGGCGCGAAGATTGCCCTCGGGCTCCTTTCCAAGGGCAACCGCGACCTGCACACGACGCGCAGCGCCGAGGTGCCCTTCATCGGCGGCGCGGTTTTTTGCGCGGAGCGGACGCCCGAGCACGAACAACTGCTGCAAGACGGAACGGAGGCGGCCTTTTGGACCACGCCCGAGGAATGCGCCGCGCGCTGTGCGGAGTTGCTGGCCGACGAACCCCGGCGAGCCCGGATGGCCGCGGCCGCGCAGAAGCGGATGACGGAATGGCGGCTGTCCAACGACGAGGTGATGGCGGCCGTATTGCGGGTGCTGGCCGGCGGTCCGGCCGATCATCGCCTGGTCGCGTGAACCGGAAGATCATGAACACCCGACACAAACTCTCCGCCCCGCGCTCGATTATTGGCGTGTTCCAGGACATTCCCGTCCGTCCATTCTATCTCGCGGCATGCATCGCCTTTGTCGCGATGTGGCTGTTGCCGTCGGGTGACTGGCGGCTGATGGCGGCGGCGTTCACTGCATTCTGCTTCAACACCGGCACGGCGCTGCTGACTTTGCGAACCTGGCCGAATGCCATTGCCGTCCTTGGCCTGGGGCTGACCTACCTGGAACAGTCCTTCGCACTCATGGGCATGTGTGTTTCGGGGGCGATGGGCGTGCTCGATGAAATCGGTGCCTACACTCTGCTGCTCGGGCGCGAGGAATGGGTGTTGCTAATGTATTGCACGGTGGCGATGGCCACCTTGCTGGCTCTGGCCATCCGGCGGTTTCTGCTGGGACGGCAGCGACCTTCGGCGGCGGGAAAGTTTGGTGACGCGGCTACGGACCCACGACTGCCGATCATCCTGACTGCGGCCGCCGGTTTCAGCCTGGTATTCTGGCTCGGGGGTGAGCTGGGGTTCGGCTTGGGCAAGGCCGTGCTGGGGACATTAAATCGGGCCTTCATGTTTGTGCCCTTCCTCGCGGGTTTCTATTTTTGGGTCTACCGGCCGGCGACGGTCATTTGGGTTTTGGTGGTGTTGAGCAATGTTGTGCTGGGCACCCTGACCGGAAGCCGGGGCCCGGCTTTTGTGCCGATCATTTTGTATAGCCTGGGGGTTCTGATGGGCGCCACGCCCCGGCAGCGTTGGATCGTGCTGGGCATGATGGTGCTCCTGGGCATTCCCGGGGCCTTCGTCTTCGGACGGATCGAGTCGATCCGGACGGCGGTGGGGCGTCTTTCGGTGTCGGAGATCACGAGTGCCAAAATCTCGGAAGTGGTGGCCGGGATCAAAAAAGTCCGGCTACCGGGTGGCGATCCCTACGATGAATTGCCGGCGGCGGTGAAGGCGAACTTCCGGCTGGTCACATGGCCCACGGTGGTCGTGGCCGCCGCCACGGGTGCCAACGGAGGTCAGCGGGGCTTCGCCGACCTGCCCCAGCAAATTGTCGCCTCGTTGAATGTGGTCAGCGTGACGGGCGAGATGAGCGGCTATTACAACGAAGGCCTGTTCAACCTTCGCGCCGCGGATTATGGGTTCCGGGTTGATACTGGAACCTCGGTGGAATTTGGCTTCCTGGCGGAATCGTGGGACCGCGGCGGCCCGGTCGCGGCCTTCATCTACGCGCTGACGGCTATCGCCTTCTTTTGGCTGGCGGAAGCGGGAGTGCGCTCCCTTCTGCCCCGCAGCCCGGCGCTGCGGACGGTGGCGGTGAGCGTGCTCTTCACCACGGCATTCTGGACCCTGAATATCTACAACCTGCCGCTTTCCCTGCGGCAGGTGCCGGTCAACCTGGTCTTTTGTTTCGTCGTATTCGGCTTGGTCAGCCTGCTGGCCACCAAGGCCGTCGGCCGCCGGCCGGTGGAATTCGTCCGGGGCCGGCGCCGGCCGAAGTGGCCGGCCGCGGAGGATGTGCCACAGGAGATTAACCCGGGCTGATTGGTGATCGAGGTCGTCCATTTCCACCGCCAGCCGGCGCAACGGGGGTTCAGCATTGAACGGCTGTTCACCGACCTGCGCGCGGCGATGCCAGCGGACATCCGCTGCCGGAAACACGTCGTGCCGCACCTGAGCCAGGGTGGCTGGCGCCGGGTCGCCAATCTATTCGATGTCTGGCGCCGGGGCGGCGAGGTCAACCATATCACCGGTGATGTCCACTACCTCGCGCTGGCCCTGCCGGGGAAAAACACCGTCCTGACGGTTCATGACTGCGGGATGCTGCTGCGGTCGCGCGGCTGGTCGCGGCCGCTGCTGAAGCTGCTCTGGTTCACCTGGCCGATTGCGCGCTGCCGTGTGGTGACGGTGATTTCCGAGGCGACCCGGCGGGAAGTGATCGAGCTGACCGGCGCTCCGGCGGAAAAAATCCGGGTGATCCACGACTGCGTGTCCCCCGACTTCGTTCCCGCGCCGGCGGAATTCAATGCCACTCGCCCGCGCATCCTGCTGATTGGCATAGCGCCCAACAAAAACCTTGGGCGTATGGCGGAGGCCCTGGCCGGGCTGCCCTGCGAGGTGGAATTGATTGGCAAGCCCTCGGGCGAACAGATCGCGGCCTTCACCGGCCTGGGAATCGAGTTTCATGCGCTCGGCAATCTCGACAACGCCGGCGTGCTGGCCGCCTACCGCCGGTGCGACCTGCTGTTGTTTGCCTCCACCCACGAGGGGTTTGGCCTGCCGATTCTCGAAGCCCAGGCCACCGGCCGCCCGGTGGTGACCAGCAATTGTTCCTCGATGGCGGAGGTGGCGGGGGACTCGGCCTGCCTCGTTGATCCCCATGCCCCGGCCTCGATCCGGGCGGGAGTCGAAAAAGTCATCCACGACGAGGGGTACCGCGCCGGGTTGTTGCGCCGAGGGTGGGAAAACGTCCGCCGGTTTCAGCCGGCGCGAATCGCCGAAGACTACGCCGCCCTGTACCGCGAGCTGGCCGGCCCGGCCTCCCATACCCCGCTGGTCGCGCGCGACCCGGGCAAGGGCAGCCAGCCTTCGGCTGTCGAGGTTGAGATGCCATCATGAAGGTCGTCCAAATTTGCCCCTATCCGTTCCCTTCCCTGGGCGGCCCGGCGAGGTCCTACCAGCATTTCAACCGGATCATGCACAGCGAGGTCGTCGGCATGGTGCGCGCCCGGCATGCGGCCCGGGAAAAACCGGTGGTGCCGCTGAAGGTCACGGTCCCCGCGTTCGACCCGGCCGGCTTCGGCTACTATTATTACGCGCCCCCGGCCCGGTTGCGCGAGGCGGAGCAAATCATCGCGGCGGCGGACTGCGTCTTCATCCACGGGTTTTTTCTCTATCCCGAAATCTGGACCATGCGCACCTGCCGCCGTCACGGGGTGCCGTATGTCATCATCCCGCACGGCATCTTCGACCCGTGGGCGATGCGCAAAAACCGCCTGATGAAGCAGACCTGGATGTGGCTGTATGGGCGGGAGGTGCTGCGTCATGCCGCCATGGTGCTGTTCGCCACGGAAAAGGAGCGGGCCAAGGCCGCCTGGCTGCCCGTGCGCCCGCCGGCGACGGTGATCAAGTGGGCGGTCGAAATGCCGGACCCGACGGCCGCCCGCGCCCGCCGGGAGGAGCTGCGGCGGGAACTCGGCTTCGCGGAGACGGACCGCGTGCTGCTCTTCTTCGGCCGGCTGCACAGCATGAAATGTCCGCGCGAAACAGTCCGCCTGCTGGCGGGCTTTGACCTGGAACACCTGAAACTGCTGGTCGTCGGACCCGAGGGGGATGTGACCCAGGCGCAGTTGCAGGCCGACGCCGATGCGCGGCACTGGACGGGCCTGCGGATCATCGGCCCGGTGTGGGACGACAAGAAATACGCCTATATCTGCGCTGCCGACGGGTACATCTCGCTGTCACACCGGGAGAACTTCAACTACACGCTGGGGGAGACGATGGCGGCGGGCCTGCCGCCGATCCTTTCCGCGGGCAACGACCTGGGCCTGGAATTTGCGCAGGAAGGATTCGCCTGGCAGCTCAAGGGGGAAAGCCCGGGCGAACTTCGCGCCGCAGTGGAGGAGTTTCTGCACCTGCCGGCGGCCGAACTGCACCGGCGGGGCGAGGCGGCGGCGCGCTGGGCCCGGGAGCACCTGAGCATGCCGCGGTTTGATGCCGAGGTGTACGCCCTGCTGCAAGTCGTCGGCGGGCGGCGCGCCTCCGCCCGGAGGAACAGGACGGCGATCCCCGGCAAAAATTTATGACGACACCTGCAACCGAGACGAAGTCCACCGGGGTAATTTACCGGGCCTTGTTCAAAGGCTGGCGCGCGCTGCCGCAACCGGCCCGCGAATTCATTTATGGCAACCGCCTCCTGAACGGCTTCAAGGCGGGCACGCGGGACCTGGCGGCGATGTTCGCCGGGCGGGATGACATTTATAACAAGGATTACTACGAGCTGGTCGACGCCATGGCCGCGCGCAGCGTGCGACCGATGGCGGAATCGATGGTGCGGGAATTGGCGCCGAAGTCGGTCGCCGACGTGGGCTGCGGGACGGGGGCCTTGCTGGCCGAGTTCACGGCCCGGGGACTGGAGGGCTGGGGCCTGGAATACTCGGCGGCCGGCCTGGAGTTTTGCCGGCAAAGGAAGCTGGCGGTGGAGAAATTCGACCTCACCACCGGGATCCCGACCAGCCCGCGCCGGTTCGACCTCGTGGTGAGCATGGAGGTCGCCGAGCACGTGGCCGCGGAATTTGCCGGGCGGCTCGTGGACACTCTCACGCGGCTCGCCGACACCGCGGTTTTCACGGCGGCGGTCCCCGGGCAGGGCGGCGGGACCGAGCACGTGAACGAGCAGCCCCACGACTACTGGATCGGGAAATTTTCCGAGCGGGGATTTGGTTTTCAGGAGGCGGTCTCGCTGCGCTGGCGGGCGGAATGGCAGGCGAAGGGCGTCGAGGCCTGCTACTGGCGCAACGTCATGGTCTTCACCAAGCGTCCGCGGGAAGGATCGAAAATTTCGTGAGCAATTCCGCCTTCACCGCCGTCGTCCTGACGAAGAACGAGGCGCCCAACCTGGTGCGCTGCCTGGCCACGCTGCGGTGGTGCGAGGAGATCGTCGTGCTCGACTCGGGCAGCACCGATGGCACGGCGGTGCAGGCGCGCGCGCTGGGCGCACGCGTGTGCGAGCACGTGCCGCCGCCGCCGTTCAAGATCGACGAGCAGCGCAACTGGGCGCTCGACCACGGGGAGATTACGACGCCGTGGGTGGTGTTTCTTGATGCGGATGAGACGATCCCCGCCGAGCTGGCACGGGAACTGGAGGCGGTGGGCGGCGCGGCGGATGGGCCGTTCGACGCCTACGAGCTGACGCCGCGCTATCTCATTTGGGGTCGGTGGCTCAAGCGGACGCAGGGTTTTCCGAACTGGCATCCGCGCGTGGTGCGGCTGGGCCACGCCCGGTTTGCCGGCGGGGTGTGGGAGCATTTTACCGCGGGGTCGCGGGTCGGGCGGATCGCGGTGCCCTATGATCATTTTGCGAATTCGAAGGGCCTGTCCGACTGGCTGGCGCGGCACGACCGCTACTCGACGTGGGATGCGGGGAAGATCGTCGCGTTTCTCGACAGTGGGGAGGATGGCGCGTTCGGCTCCACGCGGAAACTCGGCCTGCGGCGCTGGGCCGCGCGGTTCTGGCCGGTCCGGCCCTGGGCGAGGTTTTTCCAGATGTATTTCCTGCGGCTGGGCTTCCTCGAGGGCCGGGCGGCGTTCGCGTTTTGCCTGCTCTATTTTTTCTACGAATGGATGACCGTCGTGAAGATCGTGGAGCTGCGGCGCCAGCGGAAGGGCCTGCCGCTATGAGCGGATCCGCGGCCAATACCGTGTCGTTTTGCACCAATGTCGGCGGCGGCATCTTCGGCGCGGGGCAGACGGCGGCCTGGCGGGCGCTGGGCCTCGACGCGCGGCTGCATTATGCGGTCGAGCTCAAGGATTACTGGCGGGCAAAGTCGGGAGTGCTGACGCGCCTGCGCCTGCGCTGGGCCATGTACCTCAGCTATCCCCGCCAGCTCTGGCACACGGTGCGGTGGGCGCGGCGCGGCGAGACGTTTGTCGCCGTCACCAACCCCTTTTTCCTGCCCGCGCTCGCGGCCCGCGCCGCCCGGCACAGCGGCGCGCGGGTCGTCCATCTCGTCTACGATCTTTACCCCGACGCCCTGGTCTTTGGCGGTGGCTGGTCGTGGCAGCATCCCGCGGCCCGGTTTGCGGCCTGGACGACGCGCTCGGCCATCGCCGAGTGCGCCGCCACGGTCTACCTCGGCCAGCGGCTGCGGCATTATGCCGAAAGCCGTTACGGGGTCGCCGCGCACACCGCGGTGATTGCGGTCGGCACCGACACGACGGTGTTTCACGGGTGCGAACCGAAGCCGCGCGGGCGCCGCCTCATCCGGTGCCTTTATTCCGGGCACATGGGCAAACTGCACGACTGGAAAACCCTCGGGGCGGCGCTCGCGGAGGGTGTGCCGGAAGACGTGGCGGTGGAAATCGCGGCCGACGGCCCCGGGGCGCAGGCCTTGCGGCAGCATCTGGCCGCCGTGGCGGCGCATGACCCGGAGGCCCTGGAATTTGCCGGCACCCGGGGCGATGCGAATTGGCGGACCGCGATGCTGGCCGCCGACGTGGCCCTCGTCACGATGCGGCCCGGTGCGGAAAAAGTGGTGATGCCAAGCAAGACCTACAGCGCGATGGCGGCCGGGCAGGCGATCCTCGCCGTCTGCCCGCGGGAATCGGACCTCGCCGATCTCATCGCGGCCCACGACTGCGGCTGGGTGGTCGAGCCGGGTGATGGCACGGGCTTGCGCCGGCAGTTGTCCACGCTGCGGGACCACCCCGAGGAAATCCTGCGGAAGCGGCGCAACGCCTGGCAGGCCGCCCACGCGCACTACTCGATGGAAACCGTGGGGAAGCAGTGGCTGGAGCTTTTGCAATCACTCCATGCGCGCTGACCGCACGACCATTCTTCTGACGGGTGCGACCGGCTTTGTGGGCCGGCACCTGGCGCCGGTGCTGGCGGCCCGGGGCGGGCAGGTGCGCGGCGCGACGCGGTCCATCCCCGCCCGCGACCGGGAGGGAGTCGCGGAATGGGTGGGCCTGGAGGACGTGGGGCCGGCCACGCGCTGGTCGGAAGCCCTGCGCGGTGTGGGCACGGTGATCCACCTGGCGGCGCTCGCGCACCGGACGGATCCGCGGCGGCAGCCGCGGGAGGAGGACTACATGGCCGTGAATGCGGCCGGGACCCGGCAACTGGCCGAGGCGGCGCGAAATATCGGGGTGCGCCGGTTCATTTTTGTTTCGTCCATCGGCGCGGTGGCCGAGGCCAGTGACCTGGTGGTTGACGAAGCCGTGGCGCCGAAACCCGTCTCGGCCTATGGGCGCAGCAAGCTGGCGGGCGAGGAAGCAGTGCGGGAAGTCCTGGGCGGTTCCCTGGTGGAATGGTGTGTGTTGCGCCCGGTGCTGGCGTATGGCCCGGGCAATCCTGGGAACATGGCGCGGCTGCTGCGGCTCGTGCGCAGCGGGCTGCCCCTGCCGCTCGCCGGCATCCGCAACCGCCGCAGCTTTGTCTACATCGGCAACCTCGTGGATGCGATTGACCGGGTGGCGGTGACGCCAGGGATTTCGGGGCGGGTCTTCCACGTGGCGGACGACGAGGCGGTCTCCACGCCCGAGTTGATTCAATTCCTCGCCGAGGCCGCGGGACGCAAGGCGCGGCTCTGGCCGGTGCCGGACTGGAGCCTGCGGCTCGCGGCGCGAGGGGGCGATCTCGCGGGCGGGCTGGGACTGCACACCGGGCTCGATACTTATTCCCTGCGCCGGCTCATGCAGTCGCTGACGGTCTCCAACCAGGCCCTGCGCAAGGCGACCCGGTGGCGGCCGCGCGCGACGTTGATGGAAGGATTGCGGGCCACCTTTCGCCTCGGCGACGCCGACCATCCCTGACGGCATGAATCCCGGCTATATTTTTCCCGCGGTGGGCCTGATCGCCGCTTTTGTGAGCTGGGCCTTGGTGGGGGTAGTGATCCGGCTGGCGCCATTGATCGGCCTGCTGGACCGGCCGAACGAACGCAGCCTGCACACGCGGGCCACCCCGCGGGGCGGCGGCCTAGGTTTTGTGCTCGTCGTGGCACTTGGCTGCGGCGTGCTCTGGGTCGTCCCGGGTTTCATGGTGGTTGGCGCGCCCGGCGGATGGCACCGGCTGCTGGCCAGCTACCTGGTCGCGGCGCTGTTCATCGCGGCCGTCAGCCTGCGCGATGACTTCCAGTCCCTCAGCCCGGGGCTGCGTTTGCTGTGTCAGCTCGCGGTCGCCGCCGGGGCCGCCGGGGGCATCGGGTATTTCCAGCAGCTCACGCTGCCGGGTGGCGGGGCGCTGGACCTGGGCTGGATCGGAGCGGCGCTGACCGTCATCTGGCTGGTGGGCTTGACCAACGTCTATAACTTCATGGATGGAATCGACGGGATCGCCGGGGTGCAGGGCTTGACGGCGGGCCTGGCCTGGACGGTCGCGGGCCTCTGGCTGGATTCGCCCGCCACGGCGTGGATGGGCCTGCTCCTGGCCGGCGGTTGCCTCGGTTTCCTGTTTCATAACTGGTCACCGGCGAAAATTTTCATGGGCGACGTGGGGAGTGCTTTTCTGGGTTACTCCTTCGGCGTGCTGCCCTTGCTGTTCCTGCGCGAACTGCCGCCGGTCGGTCAGGGGCCCGGCGCGGAGGCGGTGCCGCTTTTCGCGTTGCTGGTGGTCTGGCCTTTCGTGGGCGACGGATTTTATACCTTCTTGCAGCGGGCCAGTCGGGGTGAACCGGTGTGTAAACCCCATCGCTCGCATCTCTACCAGCGGCTGGTGCGGACCGGCTGGAGTCACGCGCGGGTGAGTTCACTCTATGCGACCTGGGGAGTCCTGTGCGGCGTCACGGCTCTGGGCTGGCTGACCGGTGCCGCGGGCTCAGCCGTGATGGCCGTGGTCCTCCCGCTGGCCACGCTGGCGGGAATTTTTCTGCTGGTCCGGCACCGGGAACAGAAAACCAAGGCCAGGTATGTTTAATTTTTACCCGCCAATCCGGTGGTTCGGGGTGCTGGCACTGGCGGTGAGTCTTGCGGGGTTGGCGGCGGCGGCGATCCCGGTTTTCCGTTCCGGAAAACCCCTCCTGCCGATCTTCGTCGCCGCTGATGCGGTCCCGGCGGAACGCGCGGCCGCGGAGGAACTGGCGCGGGTCCTCCAGGTCATGTCGGGCCTGGCCTGGCGGGTGCAGGTGGAGAAAACCCCCGGGGGAAACGGATTTTATGTGGGCCGCACGCATGCGGTGGCACCGCATGGCCCGGGTTTGAAACCCACGCCTGACCTGGTCGCCCCGCAGGCGGGGGAAATTGGGCCGGATGGGATCCGGATCCGTTCACTCGGCGGCAGCGTGTTCCTCGAGGGGGCGACGCCGGAGGCGACCGGGTTTGCGGTGGCATGGTTGTTGCAGCGCGAAGGCGGCGTGCGGTGGTATGCGCCCGGTCCGACCGGGGAGATTATCCCGCGCCGGCCGGAGTGGGTCTTGCCGGATCTGGATCTCGTGCGGGAACCGGCGTATGTCTCACGTGAAATCTACGGGACGAAAACCCGGGACGGCTCCGAGTGGGCGCGGCACAACGGGCTCCGGAGCCGGCTGGAGTTCAGCCATGCGCTGACCCGGGTGTTTCCGCCGGAGATCATGGCGGCGCACCCGGAATGGTGTTCGCTCGTGCGCGGCGCGCGGCTGGGCCCGGCGTCGCCCGGCGACAACACGTGGCAGCCCAACCTGGCGTTGCCCGAAACCGCCGCGTTTGCGGCGCAGGCGGCGGCCGCGGCGCTGGCGCAGGAACCGGCGCGGGCCAGTTTCTCGCTCGCGATGAACGACAGCGTCCGGTTCGACCAGGGCTCGGCGACGCGCGCGCTGGTGGAACCGCTGCGTTATTTTCGTGGCCGGCCGGATTATTCGCCGCTGGTATTCACGTTTACGAACCGGGCAGCGGAGGCGGTCACGCGGACGAATCCCGGTCATTACCTCGGATGCCTGGCTTATTTCTGGTGCGAGAACCCGCCGCCGTTCCGGGTGAACCCGCAGGTGGTACCCTTTATCACGACGGACCGGACCCAGTATTATGATCCCGGGTATCGGGCGGACGACCTTGCGCTGATGTCGCGCTGGGGCGAGTCGGGGGTGCGCGCGTTCGGCCTGTGGGAATATGCCGAAGGGGCCGGTTTTCTCGTGCCGCGCGTACCGGTGACGGTGCTGGCGGCGGCGGTGCAGGAAGGCTGGCGGCGCGGCGCGCGCGGGTATTTTGCGGAGATGGAGGCGCAGCCGGGCTTCGACACCTTCAAAGCGTGGATGCTGGCGCAGCTGCTGTGGGATCCGGCGCGGACGATGATCGCGCTGGCGGATGATTTTTACCCGGGGTATTATGGCCCGGCGGCCGACCCGATGCGCTGGTTCTTTGAGTGCTGCGAGGCGCAATGGATGGCGCAGGCGGGCGCGCCCTCGTGGCTGAAATTTTACCAGCAGGAGGACCAGGCCCTGCTTTTCCCGCCCGATGTCTGCCGCGCCCTGCGGGCCCGGCTGGACCAGGCTGCGCGGAGGGCGTTGGGCGACGCGTCCGCCACGGCGCGCGTGGAACAAACGTCGCGCGCCTTTGCCGTGACCGAGGCCTTCGTGGAGTTCGACACGATCCGGCGAAAGCTTTTCGCCCTGGCGGGCGATGAAACCGCGCCGGGCGTGGAAACGGAAACCGCGATCACCGGCGCGATCCGCCAGTTGGGGCAGGCCCGGGCGCGGCTGCGCGAAACCTGGGACCGTGCGCCGGGGATGGCCGCGACCGACCCGCTTTTTTTCACGCGCAACGATCCGGTGCCCCGCCTCCTGTGGCTCGCTGGCCGCGCCGATGTGCTGGCGCCCCGGCGCATCCTGGACGCCGCCGGCGTTGATGCCCAGCCGGGCTCGTCGTGGCGGATCATGGCGGAAGTCTTCGGGCCCGGTTCGGTGCCCACCGCGGCGAACCTGGCCGCGAACAGTTCGTTCGGGAAATCCGCCGCGGGCAGCCAGGAGCCGCGTTTTCTTTACCCGCATTCCGGGGCGGTGCCGGCGGACTGGGAATTGCGGGCGATGCCGACGGAGACGGGAAAAGTGGCGTTGACCGATCGCGCCGCGCCGGGTTCCGGTCGCGCGCTGCGGGTGGAAGGCGCGTGGGACACGCAGCTTTACCAATGGCTGCCGGCCGCACCGGGCGGGGTTTACCTCGCGACGGCGCAACTCCGGGGGCAGTCGAGCCCCGGTGGCGATTCGGCGCTGTTTCTGAAGTTTCGGACTGCGGCGGGACAGCCGACCGGCGTGTTTGGCATGCAGGCGCTGCCGAAAGGCACGACCGCGGCGTGGCGGACGGCGGCGCTGGCGGACCGGGCGCCGGCAGATGCCGCGTGGGTGGGGATCGGGGTCGTGGCGACCCGGCAGGCGCCTGGCGACTGGCTCGAAATCAGGGCGGTGGAATTGCGCGACGGGAAAGGGGAGGAAAACTTGTGAAACGGTTCGGCGATTTTTTGGGCGCCCTGCTCGGGCTGATCCTGCTTTCACCGGTGCTGCTGGTGGTGGCCCTGCTGATTCGGATCAAACTGGGTGCGCCGGTCCTGTTTCCGCAGCCGCGGCCGGGAAAAAACGGGCGGGGGTTTACCCTCTGGAAGTTCCGAACGATGACCTCGGCCCGTGATGCGGCGGGGCGGCTGCGGCCAGATGGCGAACGCCTGAACGAGTTGGGGCGGTTCTTGCGGGCTACCAGTCTCGATGAATTGCCGGAGCTGTGGAACGTTTTGAAGGGCGACATGAGCCTGGTCGGCCCGCGTCCGCTGCTGGTCGAATATCTCGGGCGCTACACGCCCGAGGAGGCGCGGCGCCACGAAGTCCGGCCCGGCCTGACGGGCTGGGCCCAGATCAACGGCCGCAACGCCATCACGTGGGAAGACCGGCTGCGCCTCGATGTCTGGTATGTGGATCACCGCAGCCTGACGCTCGATCTGCGGATTATTTTCCGGACGGTGGCGATCGTCCTGCGCCGCGAAGGCGTCAGCGCGCCCGGCGCGGCTACGATGCCTGAGTTTCGCCCGCCGCCGCGCGAAGTCCCGCCCGAAGACATTTTCTCCTGATCACTCCCAACCTTGATTCCTCCTCATGACCACACCGACCAAAGGCAAAACTGAAACCGTCCGGCGGCTGATCCTCGCCACCCTGCCGGAAGCCACGGGCGACAATCCCCCGATCTTCGGCGCCGGCGCGCCGCTCGACAGCCTCGGGCTGGTGAACTTCCTCGCCGACCTGGAATACCGGCTCACCGAGGAACTCGGCCGCGAGATCGTGCTGGCGAGCGACCGGGCCATGAGCCAGGGCCGGTCGCCTTTCCGCGATGTCGCTTCGCTGACGGACTACATCGTCGAACTTCTCGCAGAATGAAAACCCCACGCGTCATCTTCATCACCGGCACCAGCCGCGGTCTCGGTCTCGGCCTCGCCGAGCATTTTCTCGCACAGGGTGACATTGTCGCTGGCTGCAGCCGCGCGCCGGCCACCCTCACGCATGAGCGTTATTCGCACTGCTCGCTGGACGTGTCGGACGAACCGGCGGTCGTCGCTGCGGTGCGCGCCGCCGTGCGCCAGCACGGCCACATCGACGCCCTGATCAACAACGCCGGCATCGCCACGATGAACCACGCGCTGTTGTCCACGGCCGCGGCCGCGCAGCAGATCTTCGCGACGAATTTCCACGGCACGTTCCTGTTTTGTCGTGAGGTCGCGAAGACGATGGTGCGGCGGAAGTCCGGCCGGATCGTGAATTTTGCCACGGTGGCGACGCCCCTGCGGCTCGAGGGCGAGTCGCTGTATGCGGCGAGCAAGGCGGCGGTGGAATCCTTCACCCAGGTGCTGGCGCGCGAGCTCGGCCCGGCGGGCGTGACCGTGAACGCGGTGGGGCCGACGCCGGTGCCCACGGACCTGGTGAAAAACGTCCCGCGCGCCAAGATGGACGCGCTCCTGGCGCGGCAGGCCATCCAGCGGTTCGGCACGATTAGCGACGTCATCAATGTCGTGGAATTTTTCCTGGCCCCGCAGAGCGAGTTCATCACGGGCCAGGTGATTTATCTCGGCGGCGTGAGCGGGTGATTTTTTACCACCCGCCACCATGAGCCCGGCCGCCACCCGTTTTTCCCCCGAATCCATTGCGGGACTTGTGCGCGAACGCGCCGGCGTTGAACTGTGGCGGGATGATTCCGGCCCGCGGACCTGGCGGGAGTTCGGCACGATGGTGGTGGCGGCGCGACGCCTGTGCGTGATGGCCGCCGTGCAACCCGGCGACGTGATCGTCACCTCCGGGGAGGCGACCCTGGAATCGCTGGCCTGGCTCTTTGGTGCGGCTACCCTGGGAGCGGTGGTGGCGCCGCTCCGGCGGGAACGTGCGGGGGAAATCGAGACGTGGAAAAATTTTCTCAGGATCGGCTGGAGCGTGCAGGGCGGGCGGCTGGTGCGGGTGGCAGAGGGCACGGCCAGCCCGGCGGCGGCGAGGCTGTTCGGTGAATTGCGCGGGCGCGGGCATCCGGGACTCATCCTGGCCACGGGCGGAACGACCGGGACCCCGAAACTGGTGCTGCACGATTGCACCACGCTGCTGGCCACCCTCCCGCTCAAGGAAGGCCGGCCATGGCGGACGCTGCCGTTGATGCGGTTTGACCACATTGGCGGGCTCGACGTCGCCTGGCGGGCGCTGGCGGGCCGGCAGATCCTGGTGGCCCCGCCGGCGGAACTCACGCCGGCGGCGGTGGCGGAGAAGATCGTGCGCCACCAAGTGGAAGTCCTGCCGGCCACGCCCAGCTTCCTGAACCTGCTCCTGCTGGCGGGAATCGAACGCACCCACGAACTCAGCTCACTTCGCGTGGTGCCCTATGGCGCGGAACCCATGCCGGCGGGATTGCTGGAACGGCTCCGCGCCGCGCTGCCCCGGGTCGAATTCGTGCAACGGTTCGGTACGAGTGAAACCGGCGCGCTCCCGGTGCAAGCGGCCGGTGACGGGCTGATGATGCGCGCGGACCAGCCGGGCTTTGCCTGGAAAATCGTGGACGGCGAACTGTGGGTGCAGAGTCCGGCCCGGGGGCTCGGTTATCTCGCGGGTGACACGGACCAGTTGGAGACCGTCGGCTGGTTCCGGACCGGCGATCTGGTTCAGCGGCTGCCCGACGGGGCGGTCCGGGTGCTCGGGCGGCGGTCGGACCTGATCAATGTCGGCGGTGAAAAGGTGCTGCCCAGCGGGGTCGAGGCCGTGCTGCTGGCGCATCCGCTGGTGACGGATTGCCGGGTGTTTCCCCTGCCGAATGCGGTCCTCGGTCAGATCGTGGCGGCGGAGATTGTCTGGCGCGGGGCGGAGCGGGACGCGGTGGCGGTCAAGCGCCTACTGCATGAATTCATGGGGGCAACGTTACCTAAAAGTCACCTGCCGGCAGTGGTACGATTGATCGGAGCCGTTGATACTACCCGGAACCTGAAAAAATCCCGGACCACTCCTCCATGAAACATCTTGTCATCGTCGGCGCTGGCGGCTTCGGCCGGGAAGTCCTGGCTTGGGCGCGCCGGACGGCCGCGGGCTGGCCGGTGAAGGGATTTCTCGATGACAACCCCCGGGCGCTCGATGGTTTCGGTCGCAGCGTCCCGGTCCTCGGCCGCATCGGCGAGTACTTGCCGGGCCCGGATGACGTGTTCTCCTGCGCGCTGGGCCGAGTGGAATTCAAGCGGCGTTGTGTCGAGCAGCTCCTTGCCCGTGGCGCCGTTTTCCCGCCGCTCCTGCACCTGTCGGCGGAGTTGGGCGACAATGTCCGGCTCGGCGCCGGGGTGATTGTTTGCCCGCATGCCGTGGTGGCCTCCGATGCGAAGCTCGGGGATTTTGTGACCGTCAACCTGCACTCGACCGTCGCGCACGATGCCGTGATCGGGCGCTGGTCCCAGCTGCATTGCCACGTCGACATCACGGGCGGCGTGGTGCTGGGCGAAGGCGTGCTGGTGGGCAGCCATGCGTCCATCCTGCCGGGGGTCCGTGTGGGGGACGGCGCGGTGATTGGCGCCGGCTCGGTGGTGACGCGCGACGTGGCGGCCGGCGCGACGGTGTTCGGGGTGCCGGCGCGGCCCTTGGTGCAGCGGGAGGCGGGCAATGACTGAGGCACCCCCATGGTGGTCGCGCCGCTGGTCGCTGGTTTTGCCGGCGGTCGGGCTGGTGACGGCCGTGGCGGTGCAGGGCATGCATGTGTTTCGCGAAGGGCCGCGCGCCCGCGCGGCCCATCTCGCGCAGTCCGTGCCGGCGGAGGTGGCCGGCTGGGGCAGTCGCGAACTCCCGCTGGGCCCGAATGAGTTCCTGAGCAGCGAAGCCGAGAAGGTGCTGAACTATGACGAGATGCTGAACCGCGAATACAGCCGCGGCGGCCGGAGTTTCGGCGTCTATGTCGCCTATTGGGGCGCGGGCAAGATGCCGACGCGGCTGGTCGCGTCGCACACCCCGGACCGTTGCTGGACCGAGAACGGCTGGCGCTGCCTCGCGATGAAATTCAAGCAATCCGCGACGCTCGATGGCGTGGCGCTGCAACCGGCCGAATGGCGGCAGTTCGAGCCGCCCCTCGGCGGCAGCCCGGTTTACGTGCTCTACTGGCACCTGGTCGAGGGGCGCACGTACGATTACGGCGGCCATTTCAACAACGTGCCCAGCCCGCAGCTGTGGTGGAAGGATGCGGTGCAGCAGGCGGTGCTCGGCAGCCGCGAGCAGTACTTTATCCGGCTCACGTGCAATGAACCCCTCGAAAATCTCTGGAACGATCCGGGCTTTGGCGCGGTGCTGCGCGGCCTGGAACGGCTCGGTCTGGCCGTGCCCGCGCCGGCGGCGAAGGCCAACTAAGGCCCCGGATGTGTGCACCTACCCCCATGAAACCCCGCATTTTTCTTTCCCCCCCGCATCTCGGAACCGAGGAGCGGCGCCATGTCGAATCGGCCCTGGCGACCAACTGGGTGGCGCCGGCCGGCCCGCACCTGGCTGCGCTCGAGGCGGAGATGTCCGCGGTCAGCGGGGTGAAGTCGGCGCTCTGCGTTTCCTCCGGCACGGCCGCGCTGCACCTCGCGGTCCGGCTGCTGGGTGTGTCACCCGGGGACGAGGTGTTTTGCTCGACGTTCACCTTTGTCGCCAGCGCGAACCCGATTGTCTACCAAGGCGCGACGCCGGTCTTCATCGATGCCGAACTGCGCTCCTGGAACATGGATCCCGCGCTGCTGGCCGCCGCGCTGGCGGAACGCGCCCGGCAAGGACGGCTGCCGCGCGCGATCATCGTGGCCGACATTTACGGGCAATGCGCCGCGTGGGATGAAATCCAGCGGGTGGCGGACCTTCACGGCGTGCCGGTGATCGAGGATGCCGCCGAGGCCGTGGGGGCGACCTACCGCGGCCGGTGGGCGGGCGGGTTTGGGGCGGTCGGGATTTATTCGTTCAACGGCAACAAGATCATGACGACCAGCGGGGGCGGAATGCTGGTTTCCGCGGACACCGCGTTGATCGACCGGGCACACAAGCTCGCCACGCAGGCCCGCGACGCCGCCCCGCATTACGAGCACAGCGAGCTGGGCTACAATTACCGGCTGAGCAATGTGCTGGCCGGCATCGGCCGCGGACAACTTTCGTCGCTGCCGCAGCGGATCGACCGGCGCCGGCAGATTTTTGACCATTACCGGTCGGCGCTGGGCGACCTGCCCGGCGTGGGATTCATGCCGGAGCTCCCCGAGGGCCGCTGCACGCGCTGGCTCACCTGCCTGACGGTCGACCCGGCGGCCGCGGGGATCAACCGGGACGACGTGCTGGCGGCGCTCGCCGCCGACAACATCGAGGCGCGCCCGCTGTGGAAGCCGCTGCACCAGCAACCGCTGTACCGCGGGTCAGCCTGTTTTGGTGGCGAAGTGGCCGACCGGCTTTTCGCGCAGGGTCTCTGCCTGCCGTCGGGCTCGGCCATGACGGACGACGATCTGCAGCGGGTGGCGGACGTCGTGCGGGGAGTTTTTCCGCGACCCTGATCCCGACGAGCCTCTCTGCCATGTCCCCCGTCGCCCACCACACCGAGAGTCCGTTTCCCGCCGTCGCCAGCCGCGTCCTGCGCGATCGGGTCATGTTCGCCGTGCGCCAGCTGATGGACTTGGTCGACCGCCGGATCGGGAGCCGCCGCGGCATCCGTTTTCTCGCGATCCTGCTGGTGTACATGTGCAATCTGGGCGCGGCGTTTTACCTCTCCTACCAGCTGCGGTGGGATTTTTCGGTGCCGGGCGACTTTCAAACCCAATGCCTGCAGCTGATCCTGCCGGTGGTCATCTGCAAACTGGTCCTGCTGCACTCCTTCGGACAGTTTCGCAGCATCCTGAGTTATTTCGCGCTCGCGGACTTCGGCGGGGTGGTGGTCGCGATCAGCATGGTTTCCGCGATGATGCTGGCCTTGTGGTACTGGTCGGAAGTCTCCGCCGCCCCGCCGCGCGGGGTGATCGTGATGGATTTCCTGCTGAGCGTGGGATTGATCACGTCCTTCCGGCTGTCACTCCGAATTGTGCGGAGCTGGTCGCAAGTGGCGCGTCCGATGGCGTCCGCCATGGGTGAGCGGCGGGTGGCCATCATTGGGGCCGGCGATGTCGGTGAGGCGCTGGCCAAAGACCTGCTCCAGCACCCGGGCAGCGGGTTGCTGCCGGTTTTTTTCATCGACGACGATCTGGCCAAGGTCGGCCGCAGTATCCACGGCCTGCCCGTTTACGGGCCGCTCGCGCGCCTGGTGAAACTCGGGCCGCGCCTGCGGGTGAACGAACTGGTCATCACGCTCACTGGCGCAACGCCGCGGCACGTGAAGGAAATCGTCGAGCTGGGCCGGCAGATCGACGCGAGCACGCAAATCGTCCCGTCCTTCACGCAGCTCACCACGGGCGAGGTGAAGATCGAGCGGTCGCGGCCGGTGGCGATCGAGGATTTGCTCGGCCGCGCCCCGGTCAACCTCGACTCCAGCGGCATTGGCCGCCTGCTGCAGGATCGCGTGGTGCTCGTGACCGGTGCCGGCGGCAGCATCGGCAGCGAATTATGCCGGCAGATCCTGGCGCACCGGCCGCGCCAGTTGCTCATGGTGGACCAGACCGAGCTGGCCCTGTTCGAAATTGAGCAGGAGCTGGTCGGCACGGAGCACGGCCGGCGGATCCTGCCGCTGATCGTGGACGTGGCGGATGAGCCCGCGATCCAGGCGGTGTTGGCCCGGCACCGCCCGGTGATTGTCTTTCACGCGGCGGCGCACAAGCACGTGCCGCTGATGGAGCGGCAGCCCGGCGAGGCGCTGAAGAATAACACCCTCGCGACCGCGGGCCTGGCCCGGCTGGCGAGCGGGCACGGCGTCGAGCACTTCGTGCTGATTTCCACGGACAAGGCGATCAATCCCACGAGCGTCATGGGCTGCAGCAAGCGCCTCGCCGAAAAGGTCCTCCAGGCCCGGCAGCACGCCCCGGGCAACCGCACGGCCTTTCTCGCGGTCCGGTTTGGCAACGTCCTCGGCTCGAGCGGCAGCGTCATCCCGACCTTCAAGCGCCAGATCGCGGCCGGCGGCCCGGTGACGGTGACGCATCCGGACATGACGCGTTATTTCATGACCATTCCCGAGGCGGTGGGCCTGGTGCTGCAAACGGCCACGCTCGGCCGAGGCGGGGAAATCTTTATTCTCGATATGGGCCAGCCGGTAAAGATCCTCGATATGGCGCGGCAGATGATCGAGCTCAGCGGGTATAGGCCCGGGGAGGACATCGAGATCAAGCTGACCGGGCTGCGCCCGGGCGAAAAGCTCTTCGAGGAACTCCGCCACAATACCGAGACGCACGAGCCGACGGAGCACCCGCGCATTTTCCGGCTCCGGAACGGTGAGGAACCGGAGGATGCCGAGGCCTGGCTGGCCGAGTTGCGGGCGGCGGCGGCGACGAGCCATCCGCCGGCCATCAAGCAACTTCTGCAGCGGCTGGTACCCGAGTACACGCCCTTTGCGGAATGAAGCGCGGCGACCAGATCCTAGTCAGCCGGGGGCGCCGTGGGGCGTGGGGACGGGAGGGTCACGCGGGGGCCGGACCGGTCGAGGACCGCCCAGCGGCCCGCGCCGACGAACAGCACTCCCCAAGTCAGCATAACGGCCGGGCACTGAAAAACGAAATCCACCCCCGCGTGCAGCAGGACGAGTGCGCAGCCGAGTACGGCACAGAGCGCCACGACGTTGCGCCAGAATCGGCGGCGGACGAGTTGCCACGAGCCGTAACCGAGCAGGCCCGCCAGCGGCAGCAGTCCGAGCGCCCCGAGTTCAATGGGAAACTCCAGCAGGTCGTTGTGCGCGTGCTCCCAGTACATTTTTGCGCCCGTCCCGGTCCCGGAGATTTCCGGGTATTTCCGGGTGTAGTGGGTGAAACCATAACGGAAACTGCCGGCGCCCCAGCCGAGCAGCCAATGGTCGCGCAGCATGTCCGTGGCGGCTTCGCGGGCGAGGGTGCGGCCCCGCCCCGCGGCGATCGGATCCTCCATCAGGCCGGCGAACCGCGCCCACACCTTGTCCGTCCGCAACACCACGCCGCCGAAGCAGAGCAGGGTGGTGAGGACCAGCACCAGGGGGGTAAACTCCGGGCGGCGAAGGACCGGCCCGCCCGACCGGGCCAGTCGGAACGCGAGGATGGCCCCGGTCAGCACCGTGAAGAGCAACAGCAGCATGATGGACGTGCGCGAGTACGTCAGGATCACCATCACGCCGAGGCCGACGGCGGCCAGGGCGAATCCCGCCGCCGGGCCCGGTTTTTCCCAGCGCCGGTGGGCCCGCCCCTGGTGCCATCCCGCCAGCCCGACGGCGAGCGCCACCATGAGGTTCAGGTAGGCGCCGGCATGGTTGGGATAGATGAAACTGGCGCTGAACCCGCCGTTGCTGGGGGCGTAGAGCCAGAAGATTTTTTTCGTCGCGCTCAGCTGCTGCAGCGCACTGAGCAGTGCGAGCAGGCCGGCATTGGCCACGAGCAGGGTGAACAGCACGCGGTAACTCCGCCGGTGCAAAAACCCGGCCCACACCGAGCACCCGAGCAGCCAGAGCGAACCGAACGCGATCAGGCTGCGCCCCGGGCCCGGCTGCGGCCACGGCACACCGACACCCGAGGGCAGCCAGGAAACATGCGGCACCGGTTCCAGCCACCAGGTGGCGGCATCGCTCATGAAACGCCACGCCGGATTGCAACCCTGCACCGCGATGTAGCCCAGCAACGCGAGGCCGCACCAGCCAACCGGCCAGCGCCCCAGCCGCGCCACGGGCCAGCGGACATCGCCGGTCGGAGCGCCGATTTCTCTGGGCCGGGCGAAGCGCGGCAGCGCCGCGAGCATGAAACCGACGGCGGCCAGGCCGAGGCTGGTGAGCTGGCTCCAGGGGTGCATGGCACCCAAGGCCCAGGGCAGAAAGCCCAGATGCAGTGCGGTCACGCCCACCAGCGCCGCTTCCAGCGGATGGAGCGGGGTGTTCACCGAGACCGAGCCGTGGGATCGCGCGGGATTTGTCACGCGGTGATAAGAACCGCTGGCCCCGACTGGGGTCGAGGGAGATTTGTCGCCGTGCGGTTCACCGCCTTGCCGGTGGGACCGGTCCCGCCCATGCTTTACCCGCCCCATACCTTATGCGAAAACCATTGAGCTGGCTCGGACCGGAAGTGCCGGAACGTTTTCTCGCCGCGCTCGCGCTCGCGCTGGCGTTTGTGGTTTTCCTGACGGTGGACCAGATGCACTGGTGGCAGCTCAAGCCGGACTATGCGTTCGGCTGGCTGGTGCCCGTCTTCGTCGTTTACGTCGTGGTGGAGCGCTGGCCCAGCCTGCGGGAGATTTTTGCCGCGGCGGGTCCGAGCCCACTGCCCCGCAGGCTGAACTGGTTCTTCGCCGGGGCCGCTGGTTTCAGCTTGGGGCTGGGCCTGCTGTTTTTCCTGGTGGGCGCGGTCTATCGCGCGGGGTCCGGGGCCACGCAGCCGGGCTCGCTGGCGCTCGCGCTCGGGTTTTCCGGGATGCTGCTCGGCATGATTTATTTCAACGTGCCCGCCGGCCGCGTCGGGCCGCCGGCGACGGGCTGGGGGGGCCTGCGGTCCGACGCCCGGCTGCGGGCGGTGGCCTTGTTTTTGTTTCCCGCCCTGATCTGGATTCTCAGCGCCCCGCTGGTGACCGCCGTGGATAACGCCATCAGCCTCTTTCTCCTGCGGAAGGTGACCACGGTCGTGTTCACCGTTTTCAGCCTGCTGGGCTATCCGCTGGTGCAGGAGGGCAACGTGCTGCTGCTGCCTCGCGGACAGGTGGGCGTGGCGGAGGCGTGCTCGGGCATCCGTTCACTCACGGGCTGCCTGTTTGCGGGGTCGTTCCTCGCCGCGGTGTTTCTGGACCGGTTCTGGAAAAAAATCCTGTTGGTGGTGGCGGCGATGGGCTTTGCCTTCCTGACCAACCTGCTGCGCAGCCTTTTCCTCACCGCCTGGGCTTATGCCTACGGCAGCGATGCGATCGCCGGGAAGATCCATGACACCACCGGCTTTGCCGTGCTCGGGTTGACCTGCGTCGGCCTGTTTTGCCTGCTGCCGTTGTTTCGCGCGGCCAACTGGCAGCGCTGGTTGGGGTTGGCGAAGCCGGTGGGGGCGAGCCGGTAGGTCGGGCTTAACGCCCGACCGGTTTTTTCCGGAGGCCGGATTGCGGATTTTGCCCGGGGATTACGCGGATTAGACCTTGTCGGGCGGGTTCGGATTCAACCCGAATTAGCCCAGAAGGTTGCGGAGGCCGCGAAGTGACTCCGGTGGGCCTGCGCCTTCGTTCCCTCCTGTAAAAGTCTGGATCAGAATGCCGGATTTGTGTTTCCGGGTGTCATCCGGGGTTAAAAAATCCGGAAAAATCCGGTTTCGCCCGGGCCGCAGGTTGGGGGTGGATTTCCGGAATGTCGGGCGTCCCGCCGTGGCCAAGGCGATGGCGGACAAGAAAGCCCGACCCACGTTACCCGCCCGAGCCCGCTCAGCCGTAGAGGCGCGCGGAGAAATCCACGAGGCCGGCCCGCAGACCCGACTTGTCCTCCGGTTTATCATCCACGGCCGCCGTCCACACCGTCAGGCTCGATAAAGTCGACGGAAGGTTGCCCGGCCCGGTAGGGCAGAGCAGGAAGGTGAGCAGCGTGATGTCGGTTGCACCCGAGCGGCGGAGCAGGTTGATCGCCACTTCCAGCGCGTGATTGTTGGCCACGATCGGATCGAACAGGATGATCCGGGCGTCCCTCAGGGCCGGCGCGTTGACGAGATGCAGCCGCGGCTTCGCCGGCTGCAGGTCCTTGCTGGGCTCGAGCGTGACCGTTCCGACCAGCAGGTCGGGAAAAAACTCCACCATGTCGTGTGAGAGCCCGAGCCCATGGCGGGTGAGCGAAAGGAAAACCACCGTCTTGGTCAGGGTCCGGCCGGGCTGGTCGCCCGCCGCAGTCTCCACCGTTTCCTCGTGCGTGGGCAGCGAACGGGTGGCTTCCAGCATGAGCAGCGTGAGTAAATGGGTGCTGGCCACGCGGAATGGGTGCGGCAGCGTGTGCTTGTTGCGCAGCACCGTCAGGGCGTGCTGGGCGAGGGGATGTTCGCTCACGTGGATTGTCCTGGCTGGCGCCGGCGGCGCGCCCAGCAGCGGTCCGCTCATGGGCGCAACCACCGGACTGCGGACCGGAGCGCTCGCGGAACTTTGAATGGGAACACTCAACGGGCCGTTGGTGCTGCCGTGGACCGGACTGACCAGCGGTCCGCTGATGGGCGCAGTCGTTGGCCCAAGACTCGGACGCTCAGTCGACTCCGACCGCTTCAACCGGGCTGTTCTGGAGTTAAAGATCTTCACTGGGAAAAATGGAAAGGACCGGCGGACCGAAGTCGGCCGCAGAAACAGGCCCGGGGAATACTCTGACGCGGTGCGCGCATGGATAATTAATATTTTCACGGTGCGGCGCGACAAGGGTCAGTCAAGGCGGACTTCCTTCCGCGGCCACTTGTCACCTATCTGTCACGAAAAACCGCCGCCTCGACGGAGGCCGCAGCCCGGCGGCCCGGCCCCAGCCGCGTTACAGCCGAGTGACGGAATCGTGTCGCGCGGGTGAATTCGGATTCACCCGCCCTCGGCCCTCTTGACCGAGAAAATCTTCGGCCCGTTATGAGCAAACGCCTTCCGGTATATGCGCTTCAAATTTTACGCGGTTATTCTCCTGGGTCCGGTTGTGGTGGGTGGCGCATGGGCGGCCGACCACGGTGGGACGGGCCCGGCCAAACCCCTGTTTGTGTCGCCGGTGGAGGCGTCGGCTCCGGCCGGCCCGGCTTTCAGCGTCGCACAACTCGCCCAGGTCCAGGCATGGATCAGCCGGAAGGTGCCGGAATGCCCGGCCGGTGTGGCGGCGGCCGCGGCGGATAAATTCCTCGGCGAACTGGCCGTGAGCCATCCGCAGGAGCTGGATCGCCTGACGTCCTCAAATTTTCCCGCCCGTGATTTTGAATCGGCGCTGCTGCGTGCGGTGAGCGCCCAGCTGACCGGGGAGTCCCGCGCCCAGCTGCGCGCCGACGTGGCGCAGCGCCGGGTGGCGGCGCTGCTGGCGACGGAAGGGCCGGAGGCGGCGGCCGGAGCCCCGAACGCCGCGGCGCTGGTGGGAAAAATTCGGGACCTCTCAGACACCCAGTACCGCCGGCTGCTCGAGGGGCGGATGGATGACGATGACTTGGAAATCGTGCTCCGGAAAGTCCGCCAACCGGCTGGCGCGGCGGTGCGGGCGGAAATTGTGAAACCCAAGGAGTGGACCGCGGCGGACATCGTCGCCGAGTTTGGGCGCCACAACCAGGAGGGCTCGGCCCTGTCGCGCCTGCAAGCCTACACGATCGAGGCGGAGTTGACCACGACCACCGGGCAGAAGCAGCGGCTGCTGCTGTTCAAGATGCGCCCGGACCGATTCCGGCTGGTGGTGCTCCAGACGGGCCGCACCCAGTTTATCCTCGGGGCCGAGGGCGACCGTTTTTGGCAACAGGGCCCGGGCGCAGCGCCCGCGCTCTCGTCCGCAACGGCAATGGGCGCGCGGCGCTACATGGCCGAATTCATTGACCCCCTGTTCACCGGCGAGGGTTACAGCTTCACCCGGCTCGCCGATGGCCTGGTGGTGGGGAAAAAAACCTACCGGCTCGCCGTGCTGCGGTCCGACGGTTCAAAGTACGTGGCGAATATCGACGCCGAAAACTTCCGCGAGATCGCGCGCGAGTCTGAGGACAAGGCGGTCACCCGCTACGCGGATTTCCGGGTGGTGGCGGGTGTGACCATGGCCTTCCGCGAGGAAATCACTGATGCCGCCGGCCGGCGGGGGGTGCTCGAGCTGACCCGGATCACGCCTAATCCGGGCCTGATCCAGGCGTTTTTTGAACCGTCGCAACCGCACGCGCTGGACTATTTCGAGGTCGAGCGCCTGCTGACCCCGGCGCTGACCGCCGGCCGGGAGCAACCATGAAGACCCGCGCCCCCGCTTCCGCCCTGGGCGGCTGTTTCCGCAAGCTACTGTTGATCGGCGGGCTCGCCCTGCTGGGCCTTTACGCCCTCGGCGTCGCGGCCGGCTACATCTGGCTGCACCACGTCCGCCACAACGTCCGCATCACGGTCGCGGATGTGGCGCTGTTGCGCGTGGCGGCGGTCCGGCGGGGCATCGCCGCGGAGCAATTTGTACAGGCCCGGAAGGAATGGGACGCAAATAATTACCAGGCGGCGTTTCTCAACTACACCTCGGCGGTGCGGAACGATCCGGACGACATTGCCGGCCGGCTCGATGCGGTGAAATTCCTGACCGCGGCAGGCGCGACGAACCAGGCGATCGGCCTGCTGGATGACGGACTCGCCCGCACGCGAAGCGACCGGCGGCTGCTCACGCAGACCTTCGACCTGCTCACCGCCTCCGGGCGCGACGCGCATGCGCTGGAACTGCTGTCGGGCGTTCTCTCCGGGGAACTGGACGGCCCGAACGGACCGATGCTGCAATCCTATCAGCTGCTCGCGACGCTGAACTCGGCCGGGGCGCCGGCGGCCAGGAAATTGCTGGACCAGCGGCCCGAGCTGCCGAACCACCGCCCGGCGGTGCCCGTGGTGGCCCGCGTGCTCTGGGAGTCCGCCGAGCGCCTCAGGGCCATCGGACTGCTCGCGAAGTACGTCAACGCCGAGCCCGGCGCCTATGCTCCCTACGCCCAGCTGGCTGGGTGGCAGAAAGAAGGAGGGCTCACCGCCGACGCGATGCACACGGCCGAGCGGGCCTGCGCGCAATTTCCGACGGAACCGGCGCCACGCATCCTGCTGATCGAGGCGCAGGCCGCCTCGATCGCCACCCAGTCCGCCACGCTGTCCATCACCGCGTATCTGCGCGACTTTTCCAGCCGGCCGGAGGCGCTCCTGCTGCTCGCCGAAGCCGCCGGGCGCAACGGTTGGCTGGACCTGGCCCGCTCCCTCTACGCAGTCGGCGCGAACCGCCAGCCGGAGCTCACCCTGTTCGCCTTGTGTTATGGCGACGCCCTGGCGCGCAACTCCCGGTTCGCGGAGTTCCAGCAGTTGCTCGCGCAGGTTGAGGCGCAGGCGCCGGAAAAAAACACCGCGCTGCTGATCCAGCTGCGCCAGCGCCAGGTGATCGCGGCGGCGGCGCTGAACGATCCCGACAATGTGCGCGAGTTTGCGCGGCGGCTCGCCGCGGCCCTGCGCAGCAACCCGGAGGCCCTCGAGACGGCCCGTCGCAATTTTTCGAAGATGGGCATCACCGGCGCCGTGACCGAGCTCACGGGCCGGCCCGCGACGAAGCGTCCGTAGCGCGGGGCGTGCGGGAAATCCTGGTCGGACGCGGCCTGGCGGCGGACACGATTTAACGTGGGTCGGGGTTTATCCCCGACAGGATTGTCGAAGTGTCGAGCGTAAAGCCCGACCCACAATTAGCGCCGTCGAGTCCCCTGATGCAAAACGTGGGCTGTATCAGAAATTCAATGATACACGTTTGCCGGTAGCGCGTGGCGCAACCGAAGAAGCGGGTGGAGCGCGTTGCCGCCGACGCGCGGAGTTCATTCCGACGTGAACCAACGCGTTGGGGACAACGCATTCCACCCACAAAAGGGCGCGGGCCGGCACCCGCCGCGCGACCTAAGTAATTTCCCCGGCTTTTTACGCGTTTTTCACTGTGTAAATCCGGGGAAAACCCAGCGTTTGTCACCACCTTGTAACGCGCCCCGTCACCCAACGTTCACGGAACAGTCACGCACGGATGGGCGGAAAGTCATATTCGGAGCGCATCTTGCCGGCGTACGCAAAACCACCCGTCGCCGCTCCTTTGACTCCCTGACTCGTCCTTGCCGGTTTTGCGCTCCTGACCCCCGTCAATACTCCCGACAAAAACAGTATTAAAATGAAACTCTTCAAAACCCTCGCTCTGGGCGCCCTCGCCCTCGCAGCCGCCAGCGTGGCCTCCGCCACGAATGTCAAGGTCACCGGCTCGTCCGCTTTCCGCAAAGCGGTCTACGCTGCCGTCATTAACCGCCTTGGTTCCGGTGCCGTGAAGGCCGCCTACATTGGCACCGCCCTCTCCGCCGCCAACCAGGCGACTTTCTCCAACGGCACCGATTCCGTCCAGTGCTGCTTTGCCGGCTCCGTCGGCGGCCTCTCCTGGATCATCAACGACACCAACGTCGCCACCGCGCCCGGTGGCGATACGTCGAAAGCTTGGATCACGGTAGCCAGTGCCAACGCCGGCGCCACCGCCTCCACCGCTCAGTCCGGTACCTATGCGATCTCCGGCGGCCAGTCCTATGCGGATACCGCTGCCGTGACGACGGCTGGGGGTTGGGATTCCGCGAGCGTGGCCGACTTCACGATGTCGGACTCTTTGCAGGATTCGACCCCCTATGATTCGGTCTCCACAGGGCTTACGCTGACCTCGGGCGCGACCAACCCAGGCTCGATCGGCGTGGTCCAGTTCCTGTTCTGCAAAGGTGTTCAGCAAACGGGATCCACCTACAACTATAGCGGCTTCACCAACATGACGGCGCTCGGCTTCCAGTCACTCGCGGCCAACGGTAAACTCAAGCTGTCGTTCTTCACCGGCAGCGCGGCGGACAGCACGACAAATGTCGTACTCGTCGGCCGGGATAACGACTCCGGCACGCGTCTCGCCACCACGTTCGAGACCGGCCTCGGCTCGGTTGATACCGCACTGAAACAATACAAGGCGTTTGACGTCAACGGCTATGACGTGGGCACCGTCACCGGCGCGGGAGCGATCACGACGCTTACCCTGCAGGGCGCCTTGGGCGGCTATGTCAGCGGCGGCCATGTCAAGGCGGTCTTGAATTCCGCGGTCGACACCGCCACTCGCGTTGCCTCCAAGTATGTTCTTCTGGTCGGCTACGTCGGTTCGGGTGACAAGCCCACCGACACGGCCCAATTCCTGAAGTACAACGGTGTCGCCCAGAGTGACGCCGCCACCCAGACCGGCCAGTATTCATTCTGGACCTACGAGCAGAGCTATTACAAGACCACCGATGCCGCCAAGATCACGGTTATCAACGCCCTCTCGGATAGCATTCAGAGCACCTATGCCACCGCGGCTGGTGGTGTCACGATCGGCTCCATGCTGGCCACGCGCACCACGGAAGGCTCAGTGATTTCCGCGAACTGATGCTCCCGTCACCTAACTCAAATTCACGCTTGCAGCTAAACACATGAAAACAAAAATGAGACTTCTCGCGATCCTTGCGGTCTTCGCCGGGTTCGGTATCTCGGCCCAGGCTCAGGCGACCGCGGGCCTGTATGATCTCGTCGTCGGCTTCAAGCAGACCGGCGCAACCAACAACGTCACGATCGATCTCGGCAACGTGGCCAACTACACGGCTCCGGGCACCTACACCATCGGAAACTACGCCTCCATCTTGGCGAGCAACTTCACCAATTGGAATACCGCTACGGGTGCTTCCGCATTGAACTGGGGTGCGGCTGCCACGTGGAGCGATCCCGCTGGTAACGTTGATACGAAGCAGTGGGCGACCAAACTGTGGGGTACCGCGGCCGGCACCCTCGGGATGGCAAACACCACGGGTTACGCTGCCATCTCCAACACCTCGATGAATACCGGTGACCTTAATATCAACAAGGTTTACACGGGTCTCGGAACCTACACGGTGGGTGCGGCGGAAGCCCTTGCGGCCAGCAATACCGGCTCATGGTCAACGGCGCTGACGGCGGGTAGTGCCTTCGGTGTATATACCGCGGCGCAGTTCAACAATCAGGCCAGTCGCCTCGCGTCGGGCGCGACGTTCTCTGCGTCCGACCTGTACTCGATCGGTAACCTGGGTGACCAGAGAT
>Ga0209499_1000454_pt1 | contig 30208 bp, 11 predicted proteins | sample C_130208_EF_Meta_FD_187306 | JGI IMG/M metagenome (GOLD analysis project Ga0209499, IMG submission 187306) | Freshwater microbial communities from Lake Croche, Canada to study carbon cycling - C_130208_EF_MetaG (SPAdes) (version 2) | ecosystem: Environmental > Aquatic > Freshwater > Lake... | reverse complement strand
AACAATTCTCTTACATAATATGTTTTTCCTGCTACTATTCCACCAAATACATTTCCAGTAAAAATTATTGGATCATTAATTGATAACAAATTAATGGTTGTTTCACATGTAATAGAGTTATTACTCGCACTAGTTGCTGTAATACTAAATGTTGTTGGATTGTCATTAACTGACATTGTGAATTGTTGATTATCAACTACTGTTGTAACATAATAAGTTTGATTTTCTTCTATACCACCAAATACCTTTCCAGTAAAGAATATAGGAAGACCTGTGTAAAAATTAGTTGTACCGTTTTGCCCAGTAGGAGTCAACTGAACCGTAATAGTATTAGTTGCCGGAGTAGTATTAGTTGCGGTTCTGATACCATCATAGTTAATAGTCATTATAGCAAGATTAGTTTCTTCACCTACATATGATATAAGATTGGTTGATACGGGAACACTATTTGAACTTGGGGTATTTGGATTAACTACAGTACCCGGAACTCCGTTCTCATCTACTGTATCTGAAATTGTAAAACCAGTATCTTCTAATAATAAGTTGTCTGATGCTGTGCCTGTGCCAGAACCTATACCGGTCGCAGTAAAAGTAACATCCACTGCATTAGAACTAGCACCTATTGCCATAAAATTAGTATTACCAACAGAAACAATAGTATAACTAGTCCCGGGCACAAAAGAACCTGCATTTATTATTTTAGGTAATTGAACTAATGATTTTACATAATAAGTTTTTGTACTAGTTAATAGTGTACCACTTGTTGATCCTACAAATTTTATTGGCATTCCAATATAAAAACCAATAGTAGAACCAATATAGCCCACAACGTCGGCGCCACCTTCGCTTGGATTAATTCTTATAGCATTGCGGTAAGCCGTTGTTGGGTACGTAGAGCCATATGTTTGTACTGTAATTCTAGTTCTTGATGACCAAGTAATACTTTGTTCATTTTGTACATCTAATATTTCAAAGGCGGCGCCTTCAGCACTAGCTAAAATAGAACTAATTGGTGGCTGTGTGCTTTGTACTGTTATAGCAGATGATGCTATTTTATTACTATTAGACAATGTTCCAGCATAGAATGAGCCATAATATCCATTGCCCTGCCACGGCGTTACCTGTGAGTTATAACTTGTTCTATCGAATCTTAATGCTATACTATTTTCTCTTACTGGTATAGCACTGGTTACACTAGTCGCAGTTGCGCCTTGACTAAAATATTGAGTTCCGGATCCGGTTGTATATAATACTATTCTATCATGGTCATTAATAGCATCCAAATAATTGCTATAAAGAGCAAATATTGGCACCGGAGTAAATTCTAATACATTTACATAATATTGCTGCCCTATTACTAACCCATCAATCTCAGTTGAGCCAGCTGGAATACTGTAAACAACAAGGTCTCCGGTTTGTAATAATAAGGTAGGTAACTCGATTGTGTTTGTTAGTATATTAACACGAGAACTATTAATTGAGATTGTTATTGCCGGATCAATTTTAATAGTTGGCAATACAACATAACCTTCACCCGGATTTATAACATTTACTCCAATGACAGAATCTAAACTCATTATTGGTTCTAATTGTGCCGGCACTCTAGGAGCAGGGTATATAGTTGTATCTATGTAAGCAGTAACAGTTGGTGGATTGGCATAACCTCTACCTTCATGTAGAACTACTACCGCTGGCAAATCTATATGGATAGAATCTCCAGGGAAATGTACTGTAATTGTTGTACCGTTTATTCCACGTGATAATCCAATTAATTGATTAGTAGCTAAGTTTTTAGCAGAATATGCGATTTTTTCTTCACCAATGATTATGGTACCGGTTACTGGGAATCCGTTAATGTTATCTACGTAACAAGAACTTGAATTTAATGATAGATATGAATCCAATAATGATATCTTATACCCATTTTGTCCTGTTATACCTAAACCATAGTTACTGAACCATTGGCTGTACGGAGCAGTTTGCCATATTGGATCAGACGGTAAATATTGGTTATCACCACTTGGGTTAGCATAAACTAACTCAGGGCTAACAAATTGTTCTATTGTTGAATTATATTGTGCCGGCAAATCAAAATCAGTAATGTCACCTTCAAATATATCAGTTTTGGTATACTTGAATATAAACTCTTTAATAACAACATGATAAGGCTTAACTTCATTTAAGTACCCTTCTAAAAATAACTGATTATCTGACTTAAATACTTCTAAAGGAAGCAATTCACGAATAGTGTGAGATACATCAATAAATGAAGTTTTATTTAACCAATCTAAATAATTTTGACTTTCAATTGTTTCACTTTGTATGTACTCAAACAGCAATATTAAACTCTTGTTTCTAAAAATCAACAATTCATTTGTATAAATTTCTTCATTCAACGCACGAACAATATACCTAGTTTCTGTGCTTGGATATTCATCGTAAGGGGTAGTGTCAAAGAAGTTATCGCCAAATCCCAATCTAGCTTCTGTATAATCCCAAAGTACGCTACTGAATTCGATGGTTCCGTTTGCTAACCCAATTCTAACCCATACCCCAGTGTCAGCCAATATGTATGTTTCCGAACTACCGGCACCATTAGATGCTACAGTAACAATTGTTCCCGCAGGAACATTTAATGTAGATAAATCTGCATAGATAGGAACTTGTAATGATGATTTAGTATTATTGTCATATCCAGTTGCCCACCAATTTACAAAATTCCAATACTTAGTAGTATCATAGAATAATGTTGAAGAACCTTGCCACTGTGAGTTGTTAACTGTAGAAGGATTTATTTCACCTGCCTTGTATAGCAGTTGCGGATTTCTTAATTCTACGATTGGGAACTGCGCTAATACAACATTGGCATATTGTAAATAGTTTTTCAATGCTCCAAATCTATTATAGAAGAAACCTTGTCTTGGTCTAGCTAATACGCCTGTTTGTACTGCTTTTGGTAGTAGTGGATCGGGTACAACGCCGCCTGCATTATCTACACCACACATGCTGTCTAACATTCTATTATATAATCCAATGGGTTCTGTTATACCCACTGCTGCGTGATTTTGGTATGCTGCTCCTGAGCCAGGTACTCCCGGCAAAAAGTCATCAGCATAATTTGAACGTATCAAACTATATTGATTGTGAGTAGCATCATCGTTTGCTCCGGTAGAATAACCAAGATGTAATACCGTATCTTTTGCGTTTATATAAGGGAAACAATTATATAATCCAAATACACTAGGCAAGAACGGAGCAAGATAACTAATACCAGTTCCTTGGGGGTTACCAATATACAATTCTAATGTAGAATCAGCTAATGTTTTTCCTATTTGATTAAACACAATGTTTGTATTTCTGGCCCAGAAATAATATACTGGAGTTATTAATCCTTCAGGATTTATTATACCGCGAACGGTATAATTATCCGTATTATACGGGATACCCGGGCCAGGATATGACACCGGTGGTTGATTACTTGCCACCCAAGAATAAACAACTACATCACTTCCCGGAAATACTCTACCCCACCATTGACTGTTATAACTAACATCATTTTGATGGTAATTCATAAAACGAGTAGTGCTAGTATTAAACCACAATGTGCCTATTTTCTCTGCTCCCCAAACTAATCCACCCTGATTTGCTATAGAATTATATGATGCCGGATCAGCATTAGATACAACATCAATGTTTTCTGCTACTGCTCCTAATAGTTTACCTTGCAATGGATCAATGTAATCTAAATTTTCTAATGTTTCATTGGTGTTTGCGCTGAAAAGTTGAACATTGAATACTCCATTTATATCTACAATTTCAGATGAACTTCTATATACTGCCCAATCTGGTTCGCTAATGTTACTCACATACGTTACCACTTGTCCGTTCGTTTCTTGTGGGTTGTTGTTTGGGTTAAATCCCGGAGTACCTACTGTTACTACGTTATCATTAAAGTCCAACGCAGTACCGTAGTGTGGTTGTGCTCCGTAATCTAAATCTTGTGCGTTGATACTTTGTGCGTATACAAATTTTCCCGGAGCATTTATGTTTTCATTATACGTAGACAAGTAATCAAACATGTATACTGCGCCAGCATTGTTAAATGTGTCAACCCATTGAGTAGCATTGTTGTCAAATACAGTATCGTTGTCTAATTCATCATCAGTGAAATCAAATGTTGTAGCAGAGTATCTTGCTCCAACTGGGGCGCTGGCCACAAATGATCCTGAACTATTGAATTTAACTACAGTACCAAATTGTGTTCTTCCTGTTAAGTGCGGGCAAGCAATTTTTTGTGTTTGCTTATAAATAGTCACGCCCATTTCAGCTAGTGTAGCAGTATCTAATACAGATAATGATAATTTATTACCGGCTACTGCTAATGCTACATCAACTAATGATATTACTAATTTTCCGGCTACTGCTGAAGCAGTTACATTGGTAATTGAATTTGAATTAATTGCGTTTGCTGCGGTTGTAGCATTACCAATTGGTAATGTGACAGCAAACCCATTTAGCAATATAGTTCTAGGAGTAGTTATATTACAAGTATTAGTACCAATGATAGTACCGTATTTTTCACCACCATTGGTATATCTATGAACAGCACCTTCGTAGTTTTGTTCTGATAACTCAAACGGTGCGCCAATTAAAATTTCATTAGCAAATCGGTTAGTAGATGTGCTGGTACCAAACTGTACACCAACTCTTGGTGTTTCTTCATTGGTTAATGTTTGTGTTAATACAAAATTAGTACCACTAACATTAATTATATCACCTGCGTTTAATGTTGGAGTAGCAGTACTATATACATTAAACGTTGATCCAACCACTGCATACAAGTTATCTGCTAAAGTGGTACCATTAACTGTTACGTACAACGGTGATGTTTGTCCATTGGCAGTCATTGTGCCTGTACTATTAGTTAATGCTAATGTAGTACCATTTCTAGTTAATGATAATGTGATTGTTGAACCAGAAATTAGTTTTACGTAATAAACTGTATTAGCTGATATACCGCCGTATGGGGTGCCAGTAAAGACTATTGGCGTACCATTGGCACCGTCTTGTAATCCAGTAACACTGCCCAATGTGATAGCATTACTTGAGATAGTATTTGCGACAGTTGGCACATTACCGGGAGTCCAGGCTAAATTAAACAATACCGGAGTATATGATTGACTGCTAGAACGTGCTTCAAAATTTTCTACTGTTCTATTAAAAACGTATGTATATCCGTAATTTTGAGCAGTGATGTCATAATCTTGTTGAGGCGTACCAATAACTACTGTGCCTCCGTAATAATCAGTAGAGATTGAATAACCAAAACTATCAGCAGAAGTTAGTCCGGCTACACTCAATGTTCCAACATTTACATATTGATTAGTTACTGCTGATCTACGATAAACATATACAAGAGCATGACCCATGTCTGATATGTACAACCAGTTTTGATCGCCAGACAACGCAGTTGATGAGCCCCAATTAGTAACCCCACCAGGAGCTGCTATAGTTTGATATAGCAACAATGTATTCAACAACGTGGTAGTTATTAATTGATAGATATATACATTTGGTGAACCGGTTGGTTCAGAGATTACAAACAAATCATCAATATATGTTATGTTTGATCCAAATGAAGCGCCGTGACTAATAGTTTGTTTCTCTAAGTAGCTATCAGTTACATTGTCATACGCATATCTATACACTTCCCCGGCGCCACTATCACCAACCATATAACCCAAAGCAGTGGTATATGCTACCGCACTACCTAAAGTTTGACTAGCTGTTTTTAATATCTCTTTAGTATATTGATAGTTTAAACTCTTGCGTAATACTGCCCAGCCGCCGTCGTTGTTTGTATCAACCCATACTTTTAATTTGTTAAACTCATTCTCTAATAGTGAAGGTAAATCAACTATTTCAGGAGCGGTAGCTACACGTTGACTTTGAAGTTTGAAGCCAATACCTTGCCCATTAATGCTAGTTATTTGCGGATTCAACGATAAGTTAATCATAACATTGAATGGATCTACGATTGCTGAAACAATATAATAATTATTAATTGCTACATTAAAATTCACAATCGCAAATGGTTGATAACGTTTTAAATTATGTGCTTGACTAAATGTAATAGTTACTGTACCATTTAAATTGTTTTTAGCATTAATAATTGAACCTAAACTACTAGGGGTATATACTTGCCATGTACCAAGATAGCTTGCCAACCAAGCATAATCTCTTACATAAAATTCATTAATAGGTATAACAGTACCTACTGAATTTTGTCCGGTTGTAAGACCAGAATAATAATAACTTGCTAACTTAACATCGTTATAGTTAACATATCCTGCTGTAGGATATAATGTAGAAGGAGTTACGCTAGATATTGTAGATAAAATATTAGGCGATGTGATTGGTCTACCATAGTTAAACACGTTGCTTAATGAGACTTCTTGCTGAACACCGGCGGTGTAATTACCATTTGTTAATCCAACAATAGAAGGATTACCGGTTAAATCTGGTTGACTTAATCTAAATTCAATAAAGTTATTGTTTAGTATACCGCCAAACTCACCTGACTTAATAGCCCAATTTTCGTATATATCATAATTAATCCCGCCCTGTGGAAGATTAGCACCTTTGAAGGCTTTAGCAGCATTAGGTGTTCCCTTTGATTTAATCATGTTTTGATAAACATTAACTTGTGTTATGTCAGTAAGGTCAGCCAAAGCCATATAATCTCTTGGGCGATAACCAATCAAACTAAAACTTAACAAGTCAGCATCATTTTCTAAATTAGCTTTGTTTACATCATAGTATAATGTGCTTTCATATGAACGAGTTTGGCTATTAGGCAATAAACCTTTTTGTATTTCGTTATAACTAGTTTCTTTCCAATCACGTTCATCAAATATTTCTTTTGCTTGGATGATTGTTAGTGCAGTCCAATATTTGTTTTTATATTTGACAATAGATCCAGCGGTGTACTTGATTTCTTTAGTCCACTCCGCAATATTATCTTGATTAAGTATAAAACCAAATGCGTCAACATTGCCGTTCCAATCAGCAGTTTTTGTACCGCGTACATAAATTCTATTCTGACGCAATCCAGTAATTAAATTATAAATTATATCATTGAATAAAGTAGTGTTATCAAATACGATGCCATGCTCAATATTGCTAATATTGAATTGACCATAACTTATAGCATCCCCTGAGTTTAATGGTTGTGCTGTAAATGCTGTACCATCCCGCACAATTGATAAATCTACATTCTGTATAGGATATAGATTCTGATTTAATACAAAATTATGTCTTTGTAATGTTAATGGTTGAACAATGCGACTTTCTTTATCAATAGCCAATAAAGTAGCAGATGGGTTTATTGTAGTAATACTACCTATTTCCCATCCTACTTGAGACCAATATAAGAATTCAGCAACCATTTGTTGCCAATTAATTGGTATGCCATTTTCTATTTGTTCGTATACCATGCCATGGCTTTTTAAGTATTCGCCATAGCTAATTAAAAATTGAGATACTTGTTGTATATTGTAAAACTCAGTACCGTAGGGTATTACTTCTGTTTTATTAGTAAAGGTGCTAGTTACACTAACAGTTGCTTTTTCTACTGTTATTTTTTCTGAATTTCCACCAAACGTAGGAACTAATACGGTAAAGTACGCATTTGTTTGTGAATTACCATATACTTTATAACCATTTTCGCTTATCTGTACAACAACTCCACTATATACAATTTTATCAAATGGTTGATTTTCATATAATAATACTTGATAACTTTCGTCAGGTATTAATAATGAACTGTTATTACTGTTTGCTGAACTCTTTTCAACATAGAACTTTAACAATGTTTTATCACTAAAACCAGCTAAACGATAAACTAAACGAACATCCAGGTTGTTCAGTAAAGTGGTGATATTTGTAGTAGCATCTACCCCAACTTGTTTTTCATAATCAACAATCCAGTTGATATAACTAGTCGCAGGGGTTCCATTGCCGTAAATTGGAATTTCAGATAATACTAAATGACTTCTATCTTTCACTAGATATTGATTAAATTCTGTATTGTATTTGTAATTATCTACATCAATACCTAGATTGAAGAAATCAGCAGGTTTGGTCAATGCTAAAATACGCATTAAATCAAATGCCCAGGTGCTGCTTCTACGATAACTAAACTCCGCGGGACCTACATCTCCGACTATCCAATCTTTTCTGAATATATTCTGGTCATAATTACCTACAATTGAATCAAGTGGAGATAATAAATCTCCATTACTATCTACTGGTATTATATCTAATAGCCCGTTACGTACATAGCTAGGTTTAATAAATGGGTCCCCATTATTCCAAACTAAACCTGCTGCTAAATCTTCCCACAGCACTAAGTTATCACTTGTATATGGTGCTGGTCCATAACGAGTTGTCCACCAAGTTGGTTCGTTGGCTAACCCTAACATTTCCCATGGAGTTTCGTTTGGAGTAGAGGTGTCATAGAAATACAAATATGCTCCTCTAAAATATCCCTGATCAATAGGATCCTTGTTTATTTTATTACCGCTATTTCTATAGTTGTAAGAGAATTGATTAGTAGTATTATAGAATTGAGTCTTATAATTAATTCTATTTTGACCAACCCAGTTTAAAAATGATTCGCTATAAATTTGTAAAAATTCATCATATGAATAATCTGTACTTCTAAAGAAGCCCGGAATTATAACACCCTGATATGAACCGGCCGGAACTGTTTCACTTAATTTTAAGTTATTATATACACGAGTTTCATACTCAAGTAATACTTGATCTCTAAAGTCAGTTAATGTGCTAGTAGTGGTATTATAGTTTCCGTATAATTTATTAAATGATCCGTCATGTCCTACAATAAAATATGTTTCTGGATTATATGCTGTATCTAGCACTACACTTGGAATAGTCGCAGGATACAATCCTAACTTTGTAGGAGTATTTGGAACATAACTTCCGTATGTTTGATTATATTCTTTTATTGTAATTTGATCATTAGGTATCAAATCAGTAGTAATAGTTAGTGAAGGACTATCTATACTAATTGTATAATCAACACCCTTAACTAATTGAGTTTGGATGCCGTTGCGTAGTAGGTATACTAATACTCCATTGTAGTTTGCTGTAGCAAAATTATAGATATGACTTAGAGGATAGATACTAACATCTAATGAATTGGCAAAACTGTATGTGTTAACAATGTACGGTGCCTTTGATGGCAACATATCACTCCAAAAGAAAGATTGGTCATTAGTATGTGTTGAGTTTATGGTATCTAATGCTAAATCTAACATTTCAGAAGGAGTTAGGATTCTACTATAATCTGAATTATTAACAGTATCTACCAACAATGCTTTAAACGTTGTATATTCTCTACTATTGAATAGTAGTGCGTTAAAAAGATCATGTGCTTGATTACGTAAGAAAGTACCAACAGCAGGTAATCCTGCGCTATTTTGAATTATTCGATTGCCCCATGGAACCAAATTGCCTAAGTTATGATAATTATTTGGTCCAAAAACTTCACCAGTTGTGTCAGGATTGTTAAAGAATATACTTTGATATTGTCCACGAATATCACCAATATTAACACTAGTTAGGTCTTGATTTAAAGGATTGTTATTTAAGTTAATGGGTGTCTGGAAATAAGCAGTTGCGCTTACTTGATCACTTAATATTAAAATCTGTACAACAGTATCTACAGTACCAATGTTTGGTATGGTTATTGTAGTAGTCGTGTCAGTAAATATACTTGTCCAATCATTACTTGATAGATATACATTGTTAATATAAACTTGAATTAACGGCCATTTAGTTGGGGTACTAACTATAGGTGCTATGTCGCATGTAAATACATTTCCGGTAGTGATAGTATTCCAATCAAATTCAAAAATTTGATATTGTACACTAGGTGATACCGCAGTTTGCCAGCCCAATTGTCTAACAACAGTCGTGGTATTGTTACTAGATAGTGTATAGTTATACACATATCCAGTATTGACTTTTTGAGTTACAGATGTTGTTCCACTAACATAATTGAACGTGAGAGAATTCAATGTGACATCAAAACTAATATCTCCAATGTTGTTAACAGAACTATATCTTACTGGAAAACCCAATACTGTATCGTTTGCTCCAACTCCCAACCCATATGAAAATAATGTACATCCAGTAAATGAAGTACCAACATATATGTCAGGATTTCCAAAACTAATTTCATTCTTATCAAACACATCAAATCTAGGTGCTTGATTGAGTGTGGTTTTTTGTTGACCTTCTATCCAAGTAGTACCTGTAAAATAAAAATCTTTACCTATATAATTGTATCCTCTGTACACCGCAGTTTGTTCGTCTGCCAATACCAATCCATCTTCCGCTTCGGTTAAAGTAATTACCGGAGTAGTTCCGGGAACAATTGTAGAAAATCTAGAAATAAAAATCTTGTTTCTTACTTCTAAATTAGTATCAACAGAAAATACTACTCTTGCTCCATCAAACAACGCATAATTATCCAATGGGGTATCAGCGGTTACTAATGCGGCAACACTGGTAGCAGCAATAGTGGTTTGTTCATACCATGAAATAGTTAATATTGTGTTGGATCCAGCTGTAGTTATATCAGTAATGAAAGTTACACTAGGCAATAATACAGTTGAATCACTAATGTACTGTCCAATTTCAAATAGACCAGACACACCAACTGTTGGTATTGTGATAGTAGTACTATATGGATATATGGATGTACTTACAGAAACCGGACCTGAATTATTCAGTATAACTAAATTTCCATAGCTATCATTTAACGTAATATTACTACCTACAATTGAAGAAATTGTATAAGTAGTACCAGAAGTAATTCCACCAAATGATGATCCAAAACTTATAGTATCATTTACATGTAATCCAACTGTGCTACTCAATGTAACTTGATTAATCAATGCGTAAGTATATGATGCTGTTCTAGAGGTTATTGCTCCTGTGACCGGAGCAATTATAGCAGTTGCAGTTGTCCAGCCAGCTACGTCAGGATAATAGTTAGGTTCACCGGACACTGTGGTAAATGCGTCAGGTGTTCTAGTATCAATAAAATCAATAGGATCTTTACCAACTACACCGGCATCAAATAATTTAATATTAGGATAAAATTCAATGATTGGACGTTTTGCTTTATTGTCAATTTGAGTATAAGCAGTAATCAAATCAGGATTGTTGTTATATGTAGCAGAAGCATTAATAACGTCAATGTGGAACCAACGATTACTTCTTGACCATGGGTTTCTGTTAATTGAATTTCTAGCAATTGTAATATAATCAGGATCTACTGGGATGTATAAACTAGAATCATAATTACCAATATCATATGGTATAGTATCATATGGAATATATTCACCAGCAGAAAACAATCCCGGTGAAACTAATGTGGTAACTGGTATTAACTCAATTGCTGTACCAACGCCCTCAACGTAATATTCTACGTTGTTATAACTTGCTGGATAGATATTGCCTTGAAATAATATTTTTAAGCCGTTAGTAAACACCACTCCATTTGGGGCAGTATAATTTGTTTTTCCTAGTATATCGGCATTTACATTAATTTGATTTGTAATATTGTTATCAACAATATTTAAAACACCTACTTTATTTGGATTAGTTCCATCTTGATAATACAAAACATCTAAGATTGCGCTATTATATGGATATACTGTTATTATGCCAGTGGTACTTCTATAGAAATTTCTTCCAGCCCATTGTGTTCCAAATGAAGCAGTAATTCTTTCAGTAGTAGGAATATTTGATAATTTTGTTAATTGTATAAACGGATTATCATCACTTCCTAATAGGTTTATTATATAAAACGTTCCAGCGACCGGAGTATAAAACCCTTCTTCATATAAACCTTCATTTATATTACCAATCATTGTTCCAGCAGCATTACTAAGTGCTAATAGAGGAATGCCACCAATTTCATTTGATGAGCCCGGTATTGCTATTGTAAATTGAGTAGGATTAAGGATTGAAGTTACTGTGTATATACATGGGCCGCTTGTGGTTGAATAAGCAGTTAATCCTCCAAATGCTGTGCCAGTAAATGTTATAGTTTGTCCTTCAATAAGACTACTAGTTGAATCACATGTTACTGTATTGTTGGTTGAACTAGTTGCGGTAACAGTAATTGTAGCAGGAGGTACAATAACATTGTCATTGGTATCGTATTCAGTTTGACTAAAAAATTTATGTACAAATCCAGATTCGTTTGGCACTCCGGTATTGTAAAACATTACCGTTAACCCGTTTAACGCAGTTACACCATCTATACCACCAATATCATTTACAAAAGCCCCATTAACTTCATCAAATGCCAATGTAGACACAACATCAACGGTGTTGTTTCCTGGGAAGTTAATATCAGATAATGCGTTCTTTTCAGGTACAGTAAATGTTATAACACCCTGTGCTGCCCCGTTATTTTCAACTCCGTAAACATCTCTAGTTTGTACATTATGTTGTGTACTACTAAAACCAGTTATACCTGGCTCACCCTGTATCCAAAATTGAGTAGGTTGATTTACAGTAAATGTATATGTGCCACCGCGTAATAATGTCAATGATGGATTAATCGACGGGGTTGGATTAGTCTCTGATGATATCAAGTAATATGTTGATTCATCTTGTATAATATAATTTGAAGTGTTATAGATAACATTAGCTGCTACTACTACACGTTCCGGACCTTCTGGTATCCAATAGTATTGATTAAAATTGATTATTGGATCTAAATTAGTAAACGAATCCCATGAATAAAATTGACTATTGAATAATCTATTGTTATCAGCAGTTATACCACCCTGAATCGTCAAAGCATCAACTATCCCAGGATAACTAATAAAATCTTTAGCAACAGATTCATTTTCTTTTAAGAAAACAACACCCGGATCTAATTGGTAATCTGTTCTAGTTTTAGTTGGTTCAGTAACATAATAGTCTTTGGCATTAACTCCATATCCAAATTTACTCCCTACATAACCCTCAATCTTTTTAGTATTAGGTTGAGCAACTAGTTGGTCTAGTGTTGCTGCTAAAAACTGAGCATTGGTTTCGGTTTTAAATATATCTGGAAGAAAATTTAATGTTCTAATTCTTGTTGCCATCTTTGAAAATCTTTATGTTATATATTACTTATGCTATCTGTAATTCGGCGGGTGTTAATGCCGCAATAACAATTACATCATTAGATGTTGCTGCGTTAGCGAATATTTCGTAAGGCATACATTTGATTTCATACAAATCTCCAAAATGTAGTGTCGGGTCGTTTGGTACTAATACGCAAGAACTAACGTATTCACCAATTTGATTATGTATATAAGCACTCAATTCACTGAAATAGAATGTATCACCAAAATTCCAATTATTAATGCTAAAATAATTATCCATTTGTGTTAGTACAGCACTACGAATCTCACTATCACTAGCATTGGTATTAGAATTTTTAATAACTTTAATTGTGCCACGTAATGCTGCTGCTGCCTTAGGACCAAACAATGGTTTGAACACTACACTATTAACAATTACACTATCACTTAACATTTTAAAATCTTGTAGTTGACTATATTCAGTTGTTAAATCACTAATAGTTGGTCGTGCTGGCATAGGAACAGTATTGGTTATGTCTTGTATCCAATTTTGATAAGCAGTATAATATGCTTGCTCTACTACATATAAATCAATAATATTTGTTGTAGCAGGATCAATTCGTGTAGTATTATTGCTATTGTGACGATATTGGAATTGTAAGCCTTGGCGACCTGGTCTCATACTATATTGCGGTTGTACAACTAAAGTATAATATGGAGTATTAATCATTGGATCTTGTACTGTAATGTAAAATACATTATGTAGTCCAGCAGCATCTGTCTCATTGTATGCGTAAAATAATTGTCCTTCTGGATATTCATATTTTACAATCTCAATTTGGCTAGCTGTGGCATATTGATATATCACAGTGGATGATGATATTAATTCTGCTCTAGTTAAATTAACCGCATCTTGTATCTGTTCAAAGAAAGTGTATATACCAATATTAGTATTACCGGTCACATATCCTGTAACCTCATTAAAGAAGTCTGGATTTTCTATTACTGTTCTGTTATTAACATCTATACTAGCAATTTCAACTTCAAAATCATTTACGTAGCCATCAGTTTCAATAGTTTGACCAATTATACTTGCCTTCACTGGCTGAGTTAATGGATAATTTGAGCCGGGTTGCGTATTAGTAGCCAAAACATTTACAAAATCTTGTAAAATTATTCCCGAAAACGGATCATATACTAGTTTACCTGCTTCGTATGTAAATCTAGTATCTGCTACACTACCAAAATAATAAGCCAATGACCTATATGTTACGGTATATCTGTTGTACCCTACACTTTCAAAATTAACAAAATAAGCAGAGTTATTATATGCTTGTACACTCCAGCGTTGCTGTGCGATAGTTAATGAGTTATTAAACACTAGTGAAAAGTTTTGTTGTAAATCTAATCTAACTGTAGCTTCATTAATAACAGTATTTGGCAATGCGTTATCAAATGAAGGGATTACAACTATTAACTGAGCAGCAGATGGAACATATCCATTAACTGTTATTGGGCCGGTGCCGTTTGCAAATTGACCTAATCCATTATTATATCCATCACCAATTACATTTAACACAGTGGTCCACATATATGATTTATTAGATGCTGTAGCAACGCCACTTACTAATCTATTGTTGGTATCAAAATAATAACCCGATGGTGCTATGAATTTTAATAGAGCACCTTTTGTTATATATTTTGTATTATACGTTGAATAAGTACCAACTGGAATTGGAGTATCTGCTAAATTAAGAATATCATAAAAATATCCAGTAGAACTATTAGCATCGACTGTACTTGTTTGCCAATAGACTTCAGATTCATTTGGATCAGTTACTGCTGTACTCTGTTCAGTAATTGTTGGGCCAATAGCATATCTAGGATAATTTTGAATATAATATTGTAAAGACCTATTATCTTCTAATATAGCAGACAACGTGCTATTCAAAAATGTTGTGATGTCACTTAAACTGTTTATTGTAAGTAGGGCGTAGCCTTCAGTATCATTTAACCAAACTCCACCGTCATTGGCATAGCTATTACTGCTACTATACTTACCAGTTGGATCAAGTAAATCTAAATTTTTACTTACACCAACACTACTACGATTAATAGCCTTTGATTTGATAATTGAACTATACAGTGTATACGGGAAGTTATTATAATCTTCTCCATTAACCATACGATTTTGTGTATAGTAACGACTTGGCGCACGTTGTTTAATATCAGCAAGTGATTCACGTACTTGAGCATTTGATACTGGAACTTGTAAAGATAAACCAAACGTTAATGTTTCTTGACGACCAACTCTGCTTACATAATTAAATGATATTGATAGTCCTTGCATTTCAGTAGGCTGTATAGTATAGGTTAATGCATTGCCAGCACGAACATATGCTCTAAAGTTACCAACTGGTATCTCACTAAACACACCATCACCAAATATATAAGTTACTTGGTCGTTAAATCTACTGTTAACTGAAAAGATTTTCTTAACACTATTTTCAGTTTGAAGATATGCATCCGCATATATATTATCTACTTTTGTCCATGGTCCAAACGCACCGTTTGTTCTGCTTATTTCATATAACCATGTATCAGAATTATTAATACCTTGAATATCAATATCAATTGCTTGATTAGCTATTTGTTGTTGTAATGTAAAATCAAAGTTAGTCAATGAACCTTGTTTAAAGTAAAAGAAAAATCCTGTGTTTGGACTACCATATCCTAATTTATCATTGCGATATAGCATATTGAATCTGTTTGTAGGCGCAGGTGGTATTTCATAAACATAATTTTCACCAACTGTAGTTACGCTACATAATTCAAAATTCATGTTTAATCCACTAACAATTGAATTAAACGGTATGACTGGCAAGCTGCCGGCTGGAATTTGTAAAGTATATTCGTCAGTTTTTACACCAAGAATTTGTGCTGAATTTCCCGGTAACCCAACACGTTGCGTATTGATTAGTGCTGCATTAATAATTGTGTTAAACTGTTCTAACCAAGATGGGTTAGCTGGATCATTCCATAATACCGGTGTATTGCTTAGATTGAATCCATTCAAATCTGAAATGTTTTGTGTAGTTTGAAGGCTAGTTACTTTTAAATAACCCTGTGATTCTAAATTACGCTTAGGGGTATAGCTTACCAAATTAGCTAATTTGATAACACTGTCTCTACGTTCAGCAGTATCAATAAAGTTTTCGCGGGTGTTTAGGTCGTTACGGAATGCAAGACCTTGTCCCATAAACGCCATAACATCAAGTAGAGCGATAAATTCTGAGGATTCAATATAGTCATTGAATGTTTCAGGGTAGTATTGACGCAAATAATCTATGAAACTTTTGCGTAGGGTTTCATAATCATAGCTTCTAAAATCTGCCTCACGGAAAGTTTGGTAAATGGCTTTCCAGTCATTTACCCCAAATAATGCTGATTGTCTTGAACTTGTAGCCATAAGTATTCTCTTTTAAGTATTTATCATACCTGAGAACCAGGGTTTTTTAGCTTTATTGTAGTACTGCGCTATTAGTAGCGTTATTGAAGAACACGCTTAACATTTGTGCTTGATTAAACGGGCTGATAGCCATTTCAACTTCAATTAATATTCCATTTTCTTGAGGATAAGCATTCACTGAATTTACTACCATTCTAGGGTCTTGATTTGCTACTCTACGAATTTCGTTTTCTAATTGAAACTGAGTATCCAAAGTGTTTGGTTCAAATACGAAACTCCAAAGTGTTGTTCCATAGCCAGGATTACCTACTTTTTGCCCTTGTTGAATATTTAATGCGTTGATAAAGTCTTGTATAACCAATGGTGTATCATATAAAGCAAATTTATTACCAACATTAACTGGTCCAATTGTTGATCCAACCCCTCCCTGCGGAGACGCAGGCAGGTTAGTAGATTTTGGTTTATTTGCGTGTAGTGTGCTGAATCCAATATATGATGGCATGATTTATCCTATATAATATTTATGTTTGGTTAACGTGTAGGAGCATCTAACCATGCTTTTCTCATTACCTCAAGTTTGGCACGTTCGTCTTTTTCCCATATAACAAAACTATTAATAATAGGTTTGTTACGGGCATATATTGCTTCACGTTCCGGATCACCCTCAGGTAAGTTAGCTTTGGCTTCTCTATACTCGGCCGTCGCAGCCTTAGCTTCTGGATGTCTTATCGCAAAAGCAGCATTAAATTTTTCTACCGCAGCAGAATAATCTTCTCGTAACTTTTGTACATTTTCTAGTCGAGTTAGTTGGGCTTTTAGTTCCTCACTGCTAGGGGCAGCATAATTTGGTGCCGGGATTATAGGATTACCCAACGCAACTGAAGCAGCAGCAACTAACTCACTTCTATCAACTGTACCAACAGCAACTTGTGGCATTTTAATTGGAAAGGGACTTGATGCGCTTAATGAATTCATGCTAGCTGCTAAAGCGGCTGATGCGCTACCTGATAAACCCATTGATGCTAGTGAAGCTAACCCTAATTTTCCTGCGGCAAGACCTTTTGCCATATCTGTCAATCCACCTGCGCCGTTTTTTAATGCATCCAAAGCGCCAGCTGCCCCACCTAATAGTTTGTTTGCCGCGCCTGTTAAATTTGCTCCTGCTCCACCTAATAGTTTGCTTGCTGCGCCTGTCAAATTACCTGCTGCTCCGCCTAACAAATTGCTTGCTGCTCCTGTTAAATTGCCTGCCAAAGCAGCGCCTGCGCCTGTTAATGCCCCGCCGGTCAGTAGTCCAGCGGCTCCACCTAATGAAGCAGTAGCGGTACTGACTTGATTCAATGCGCTAGTGGATAATGTACTTGCCAATGTGCTAACATTGGTTAGTGTTCCAGTGACCCCACTTACGCTGCCGGATGCAAAATTAGTTACTGAAGCTATGGCTGATTGTCCGCCGGCTAATGCGCTTACTCCGCTAGCAAGTGCTGATGCGCCACCTGTTACTGACCCTAATGCTGCCCCTGCTGCGCCTGTTAATCCACCTGCTGCTCCGGCTAGTGCCCCTGCTGCGCCTGTTAATCCACTTGTTAATCCACCTGCCGCGGCGCTTGCTGCGTCTGCTGCTGCTGATAGATCGGCATTCTTTTTAGCGATTGATGTTAAGTTTTGAGGTATTCCGGGAGTAAATGATTTAAATGAGTTTGTTATTGCACCAAATGCTGATCCTGATATTCCTTTGGCAGCGTCTAGTGCTCCAGCTAATCCTGTAATTTCAGGTAACTTTATGCCGGGGAGTTTACCTTTCAATAAATCTAATGCGCCGCCTGCTCCCCCCGGTAACTTGCCAGCAGCGGCCCCTAATAAGTTGCTTGCCGCACCTGTTAAATTACCTGCTGCTCCCCCTAATAAGTTGCTTGCCGCGCCTGTTAAATTGCCTGCTGCTCCGCCTAATAAGTTGGCTGCTGCTCCAGTTACTCCACTAGTAAGATCAGCACCAGCGCCTGACAACAACGCATTAGGATTTGGCATGCCTGCTATTCCGTTAGTAATAGATCCTAATCCACCGGTTACAGTTGTTGCCATATTTGAGGCAAAATTACCGGCAGATATAGTTGATGCTACATTAGCCAAAGAAGTTACTGAAGGGATATCCATTATGCGGCTCTCCCTAACCCAGAATCACGCAAACTACTTCCAGTTGAGACGGCCGTACCACCTGTCATGGGAGGTGGTGGAGGAGCTGATTGTACATTTACTGTACTCTGTAGGAATGCGCTAGTGGCTTTAACTCCAAGTTGTGCTGCTGAATTTATTATTCCCGCAACAAGTCCGGGTTGTTCTTTCCCAGATATTGCTCCGGTCATCATCATAGCAGTTTGTGCTTGCTGTAAATTAACTATTTGACATGCTGCTTGAGCAGGAATATTATTAACAAATGTTTTTAAAGTTTCAGCACCCGGTAAACCAGTAAACAAATTATTTGTCATCGCTGCTGTAACCGGCATTCCTTGTTGAATTAATCCGGTAATTAATGCAGCTGACCCCGGCTTTAATATTCCCGCTGCTTCCATTTGTTTAGGTGTCTTTGCTAACATACCAACACCAGCAGTAATAGTACCGGTTGAATCAGTTATAACTGCTGAACCAAGACCGGTAACACTTGGATATGCACCTGCTGCTTGACTTGCCGCTGCCCCAATCATACCTGCAGATACTCCAGGATTCATTGAAGCACTCACCGTTCCTACAGCAGGCACTGTAGATAGTGTAGCAGGAGATACTGGATTAGGAGGTGGCAATTTTACCGCGTTGGTATAATTTTGACTATCTAATAATTCTGTGCTTCTTGCCATTAAAATGCTCCACTACTATTACTATTTACTGTAACATTAACACCCTGTCCAGCACTTGCCCACGGTGAGTGAGCCGGGGCACGACTAACAATAGATAACAAATAACCCGGCGATGCTGCCCATCCTTTAGTAGCATCAAACAATGTATCAGTATGTGCTACAATAGGTATTTTAGGTACAACTGCCGGAGTAACTGATGTAGCGCCAGTGTTTAAATTAATCTTGCTACCATTAATATACATTAGTTGACCGGCAGCATATGAACCTTCGCCACCTGCACTCATACTCATTGACCCATCTACTTTTATTGTATATTTGCCAATTGTATAACCACTAAAGTTGCCGCCTGAACGATATGATATATCAGTTTCAGCATTTATTTTTATATTGTCGGCTTGTATGTTTAAATCTTTTTTAGCATTAATATTAATATTGTTATCAGCGTGTAAGTTTAAATCACCTTGAGTTCTAACGTTTACGCTATTCATAGCGTACATATCAATAGTACCTTCTCTTCCCATCTCAATGTAACTTTGTCCGTTAGCATGAACAATAAACAATGTTTGACCATCATCACTCATCAATATTTGATGTCCAAGTGATGTTCTAAGTCTTATCAACTGATCTTTTCCGTCTACATCTCCGTCGTCCATGACAATACTGTGTCCTGATCTACGTGAAACAACTTTTAAAGATGCTGCTGGTTTATCTAAATTTTGACGTATGGTAGAATCTGTATAGCCACCTTGATAAATTGGTCTGCCTGGGGTGCTTACTCCCCACCCAACTCGTGAGGGACTTTCACGTAATGCGCTACTTGATATTGGTCCTCTAACTGGATCTCTAATTAAACCTTGTTGAAAATATATTTGAGCCGAATAACTATGTAATGGTTTAGCAGCATTTAAATATTTTGAAGTATTTGTAATATCATTATTGTTAGTGTTTATATTAGTTACAGGCAGTTTAGTTGCTCCGCCATAACTATTTGACTCCCCTTTGTTAAATGTTACTTCACCTGCTGATGATCCAATGGCAGGAACCATTTGTAATAATTCAGGAGGTAAAACTCCACCTATATAGTATCCGTAGTTTGGATCACCATTAATAAAAATACAAACTACAGTACTACCTATGTCAGGTGGACTAACCCACATGCCGTATGACATTGGATTTTTAGTATAACTTCCGTAATCATCTTTTTTAGTGCCGCCTTGTGACATTGTATTGCCAAAGAAAGGACTTAGATAACTTACTGTTACCCAACTACTACTATCGTCTGGATTAATTGAACCAAAGTCTGCTAGATATACTTGTATTCTACCAGCGCGGGTAGTGTCAATATTATTTTTTACAATACCTAAGGTAGGGGTATTACGCAGTACGCCGCCACCGGCGCCGGGCTTAGTTGATTTTGATTCACCTCTTGGTTTAAATTCGTTTGTTGCCATATATAAATTAGTTGTTATCCTCGTCCAAAGTTATCTGCTACTGGTCCAAGTTTAGTCTGTATCGTTCCCAATGTCCCAGCTGCGACATTGTTTAGAGCATTAGTGCCCATATTAGTAAGCCGTGAGACCTCGGCAGCCGATTGATTAGCATCAACAAGTAATGATGTAGCAGCACTACTCGCAAACCCTGTATTTAAAGTAGTAGCAGTACCGTTTGCCGTTGTTGCAGGGCCGGCAGTAATGCCACTTCTTGCCCTTTCACCCGGTGCTTGAACAAATCCGGCATTAGCTGCTGCTTCAGCGTTTGCTTGTCTTCCTTGCTCATCTGGTTCGCCTGGATCAGAGAACGTATTGATATTACATTCTAAATCTTGTATAAATTTACCTTTACTAAAAGTACTAGTAACAGTTTTAACAGTGTAACTTACACCGCCACCACGTTTTTGAATATCTTTTTGTACATCAGCCGGATATTTCCAAAAGTAAATTGATTCGTTAATACTTAATTGTCCGTTGGTGTTATCATAATCAACTGGTTCTTTGAAATCAATTTCTATAAAAACTTGTCCACCATTTGGATTTATAGTAAACCCGTCTACCCCATAAAATTGTTTATACAAAGCATTTATACCCACTGCTGACGGTTGCATTAAGAAATCTGGATCTCCTAATATCTGTACCTTTGCCATAGCATATGCGCCAGGATCATATAAACTTGTCATATATGAATTTTGTGCTTCCAGGCCTGGGCCCAATTTACCTTGATCAGGTTGCTCTTGTGGCTGTAACCCTATTTTTATTGGCACGTCCGTCGCGCCGCCCTGTGATGAACTTGTAGGTTTAATACCCGGGGTCGCAGTAATAAAATAATTATTGTTCATTTCTTGTTGGTATGCTAACACCTCAGAATTCTTACCAGTATAGTAATAACTATAACGTTTATGTGGCCCGTAATATTTTCGTTGTTTGTTTACGTATGGACTTATTACAATTGGGGTATCATATGGTTGTATATTATAGACAATTTTATATGCCCAATCTCCTCTTTTAGTATCCCATCCTTTTATTTCAATTTGCGGACTAAGGTTATACCAACGTATTGCTGGCACTTCAGAATCTTTATTATCGGGGCCCTGCCCATTAGCAGCATATTCTTTTTTTGTTCCGTCAGGCGCAGTAGTAGAGGTGTAGATTCTTCTTAATGTACCTTCTATAAAACTACTTTGTAAAATGATTGAATTAATTGCTTGTATAATTGGGGTACCATTTTTAATTGCTATTGATCTTACTGAATCATCCGGTACTAAACTTTCTGCGTTGCTTTCATTAGATTCATCAGTCTTGGTGATATTGGGATTCATTGCCCATTTTCTTTTATCTAAATCATTTTGGCTTATAAGTTCAGCATCCCTAATAGAATCGTAGGAATCGGGGCCCTCTTCGGCACCCACAAAGTTTATAGAATATTCATTTGCTATATCAATATCGCCATTCGTTTCTTTTTGTTTTTCTTCTCTATTTAATTTAGTAAGTAAACCAAGAGTGCCTGTTTGTGCTGGGGTAGTAGATGCTTGTTCACCCGGTTTAGTTCCTGCTCGGTCGGCGCCCATTAAAGCATCCATTACTGTTTTACCAAACACGGTTGTATCAGGTCCAACAATACCGTTTTTTGTTCCGAGTGCCGCTATATCACTAACTGGGGCAGCTTTTATGTTGTATACTACTGTTTTGCCTGTAATACTAAATTTAAATTCTTTAATCATTATATCAAAATATCGTTGATATAATCCAGACGAATTACCAGTAGGGTCTCCATCAGCGCCGGGTATTTTTTTAGGATCAATTATGTTGCCGTCTTGGTCGTATCCCAAAAATCTAATTCCTAATACAAAAAATTGTCTTGATGGATTCTTTACATCAGTAGCATTTTTTGCTTTGGTGATTGCTGCTAGCGCATCATTTGCTTTACGCAATCTTGTAGTAAAAGAAAATCCATACGGTTCAGTAATAGTAAAACTAAAATCTGCTGCATTGGCAGCAGAAGAAGTATTCAAGTATTGTGTTATCTTTAACTCATCCATAAAGAAATCTGTATCAAAACCCGGAGCACGTTTTTCTGTTGAGTTAACACCACCGCTTTGAGCAATTAAATATGCTCCGCCCACGGGGGTAGAATTAGAGGCCGCTTTGGCAGTTAGTGGTGGGGGAGGAGATCCGCTGCCTCCTGTATTGCCATTGGCTAATTCACCTGTTCTAGTTGGGGCGTTGTTGCTTGTTGCTATGTTTGCTGCTACTTCTCTAGCTGCTCCAGCTGCACTATCAACCGCATTTATATCAGTTCTTCCTGATGCCACAAATGCTTTATATGCGTCAGGTGTTATCATGTATAATGATATTTGATATGTATAGCTACTAAAATTACCTAGTGGATTTTGTAATCTTCTGCCAGGTAATTTAAATGTGTCTTTAACAGAGACTTCTACACCTTTTAATTTGGTTACTTCTTTGTCCGCGCCCTGTGTAGTGGGTGTAGAAATTGCTGGAGCAGGTAATCCCGTAGAAGCATTTGTATTTGTTGTATTGTTATTTTGTCCGGCGGCCGGAGCATTACCTTTGTCATCATTGGCTCCGCCAGAGTTGACATATTGTTTGTTTTGCTGTTCTGTTTGCGGGGTTGGGGCTTGCTGTTCTGTCGTTTCTACTTTAGGTGCGTCTGGGTTGGGAGTAGGTGGTTGTGACGCAGCTTTAAGACCTGCCGAGATTGAACCTACAGATTGAGCGTCATTAGAAAACGCAGTAATTGCTGCTGTTGCCTCAGGTCCATTATTTGGATTATCTATTAATTTAGCAAAATCAGCAGGAGACAGGTTGTTAGCTGGGCCAACAGCATATCCAGCACTGCGTATGCCGGGCCCATACATAATGACATTGCCGCCGCCGGTTTCTACAAATGTATATCCATTGACCGTTACTTTAGGACCATCGTACATATCTTATATACCCAACGCTTGTACTATCACATCTAACTTAGGCAAGTATATACCCAACCCAGCAACAAAATCAAAATAAGGATCTTTTAATGTGTTTGGGTTTCTACTCGCAAATACCCACCACAATCTACTATCAGTATACAAGTCATATGCTAATAAGTCTGGACGATATTCATATACTTGTTTTATCTCCCAATATATATCACTTGTTTGCATGGGTATTGGACGATTCTGCATCACATCTAAAAATTGATTAGTTACTACCCCGGTACTATAGTACGGGCTTGATTGTGGGTATATACTGTTTGTTGCCATTACCAAATTCCTCCACCTGAATTACCAGGCTTTCCTCTTAACAATGCGCCTGTGCCATATTCTGCTAAACTAAAATTATTGCTAATATCATTTCTTGTTACAATTGGTACTGCCGTTACAGTAATACTTATTTTTGTAGGTACATACGTAGGTTTATTTTTTTGTGCTTTGGTTGAATCAAAAACTGGCGGATTAGCAAGTGCTCCCGGCGATAGTCCAGCAGCCTGAGCACGATTACCTGATACACTATTACTATTACTAGACGGAACATTTGAAGGGGCAGTACTTACTCCAGGCGGTGGACTAGCACTTTGTGCCCTAATATAATCTACATCTGTTGGTAATGAATAAGTGAATCCAGTTATTGCCAATGGATGCTTATCAAATTGGTATGTGCCCAACCCACTCAAATAACATAATGGTGGAGGTGTGCCGTTTTTAGGATTTTGATCTTTTCCATAGAACATTTTTGTTACGGATCTGAAAAAATGTATTACCGCTAATAGATATTCTGCCTCTTTAGTATCTTGAGCAGTAAATTCACATGTTATGTTAATCGAATCAACCGCACTGCCTCTATAAGAGAAGAATTTGTAATTGCTATGTGTTACTTCAGTTGGATCATAACTAGCCACATATTGAACTTGTATTGACGGAGTATACGGGAATATAACTCCATCAGTTGCTGCTAATGGCAATAGTATACCTTCTTTACCTTTGTTTTTATAAAGATAAGTTGCTTTTGGCGCTAAACTTAATCTTACACGCCAATCATCAGCAGATGCTGTGTTCGCAGCATCTTGTTGTGTCTTTTGTGATTGTGCGTCTAATTTTGGTGCTGTCAATCCTTGTGGGCCGCGTTCTCCTGAAGTAGGAATTAAATTATTAGTATACTCTGCATCAGCCATCTTACGATCATACGGCGGATCGCCACTTACTACCTTTTTGTCTTGTGCGGCTTCATTAGTTGTAGCGGCATTTTGTGCTAGATTAGGTTCAGCAATAGGAACTTTTTTGTCTTGTGCGGCTTCATTAGTTGTAGCGGCATTTTGTGCTAGATTAGGTTCGGGAAGTTTCTTGTCTTGTACTGTTTCATCGCCACCCAATTGGTTAGCAGTTAGTCTGGTCGTGTCTTCAATTGCTCGTTTTTCAGCAGGACTTGCAGATGCATAATCTGCCCTGGCTTTATCATCAGCGGCTTTATTTAAAGCTGCGTCTGCTGCTGGAATAACTAATGCAGGAGGGGAAGGACTTTGTACCGCCGGAGCATCGGCTACTGCCTTGTCAAGTGCTGCTGCTTGTGCATCTTGCTCAGGGGTAAGTGCGGGACTTGGGCCAACTTGTTGAGATAAATTTGCTAATTCAGTTGGGCCGTCTCTTGATACGATAGCTGCAAGTTGTTCGGCTACTTTGCTTTGAGTTGATCCTGGATTAGAATCTGCAAAGAAACCTAGATTAAGGTCTATGGCACCCACGGCGCTATCTACTGTTAGGCCACCGCCGCTCGCTGCAATCCATGGATTGGTACCTGCTACTTGTACACCAAAATGCCCGCTTGAGTCGGCGGTATATGTTACTTTATATTCTTGTTGAGAATTTTCACCAGTAATAACCAGTACTGTTTTTGTTACGGAGCGACTTGACATATACTTTTTCTTATCCTTATAGTATATTTAGTCATAAATAATACTAGCATTTTTACCTTTTCTACTAAAAATCTGTTGCTTTTCCGCAACCATTATGCTATAATCACTCAAGCATAACTATAAATCAAGGAGACTTATGTCATTACCCTCAAGAAAACCTGTCAATTATTTAAATAACAAAGATATCTTAAAAGAGATACACGAAAGTAAAACTGCTTACTGTCATTTTGCTAAACCTGAATATCATAGATATGATTTCATCGTGGATATGCCCCAATCTTCTATTGAAGAAAGTTTAGAATACGCATTCAAACCCGAAACTATTCAGCAAGCAAAAGAAACTAGAGCATTGCGACTTAGTTTGGAACAAGGCTCAAAAGACGCAGTTAGCCCAGAATCTATCCCAGTAACAGATTTAATATTTAGAGTAATGAATTGGGATCATGTCCCAGTAGCACCAAAAGTTCCCCGCAAAACAGTTAAAAAGAAAACAGCAAAAGATATCTTTGAATTTGAAGAAGCTGACCCAGATGAAATCTTTGCTGACTTGGAGGATGTGACAACCAAAGCTGAAGTAGATGATATGGTTCATGTCAAAGTAAACTTCCCCCCATTCCAACATTATATGATTGATAAAAATAATACTTTCTATTGTGTGGGCAAAAGTCATTGGAAAGGTGATCTAGCGACTGGTGAGTTTAGCAAGGATCATGGACAGGTAACAAACAAACTCGCCCGTATGTATATTATGATGTGCGAAAAATATGCCATGAAATATAATTGGCGTGGGTATACATATAACGATGAGATGCGTAATAGTGCTATTCTTCAACTTACATATGTTGGACTACGATTCAATGAAGCTAAATCAGCTAACCCATTCGCATACTATACCGCAGCAATTACAAATAGTTTCTGTCGTGTATTAAATACCGAAAAGCGTAATCAAAATATACGTGACGATATCTTAGAGATTAATGGACTTAACCCAAGCTGGACTCGTCAGGGTCTGGGTGCTTGTATGAGTTCGGTAGTTTACGAAGAATAATTTATCCGTTGATGTTGCTACGGCAACATCATTTATTATACAATAGAAAAATGACTAACCTTTTTAAAAAAGCCGCTGTATTCACCGATATTCACTTTGGTCTAAAGTCAAATAGTTTACAGCATAACCAAGACTGTAATAACTTTGTTGATTGGTTTATATCCAAAGCCAAAAGCGAAGGATGCGAAACTTGTTTTTTCTTAGGTGATTATAATCATCACAGGGCAAGTATCAACATCCATACATTACAGTTTGGATTACAAGCACTGGAGAAACTAAATGATAACTTTGATCGGGTATATTTTATACCGGGCAATCATGATCTTTATTATCGTGACCGCAGGGACATTCATAGTGTTGAGTGGGCTAAACATTTACCAAACGTACAAATCGTCAACGACTTCTTTAAAGCGGGAGATGTAGTAATTGCACCCTGGCTTGTACAAGATGATTACAAAAAAGTTCAAAAACTAAGTGGCAAATATATGTTTGGACATTTTGAATTGCCACGATTCTATATGAATGCTATGGTAGAAATGCCCGATCATGGTGAAATCAATACCGATCATATGAAGGGCTTTGATTATGTCTTTAGTGGGCATTTTCATAAACGACAAAGTAAAGCTAATGTTTGGTACATTGGTAATAGCTTCCCGCATAACTACGCTGACGCACAAGACGATGCTCGGGGTATGATGGTACTTGAATGGGGACAAGATCCATTGTTTCACAGTTGGCCCAAGCAACCCTTATATCGTGTTCATAAGTTAAGTGATATATTAGAAAATCCAAAGGGATTGCTATTACCTGACAGTCATGTTAGAGTACATCTTGACATTGATATTTCATATGAGGAAGCTAACTTCATACGTGAAACATTAATCCCAGAACATAAACTAAGAGAGATGGCATTGATACCAATGAAGGTAGACCAAGTTGAGCAAGAGGGGCGCGGTGATTTGAAGTTTGAATCAGTAGACCAAATCATCATTGATCAAATAAATAGCATTGAGAGTAACGCATTTGATAAACGTATCTTATTGGAGATTTATAACAATCTATGACAAAGTACACCGAAAGACCAAGTTGGTTTTATAAACCCATACATATAGCAAATTTAAAAGAAATTCAAAAAGAATTAAAAATTATTCTTTACAAAAACATTCCTAATTTACGTGATTTTCCACCTCAGTTTATTTACTCAGGAAGAGAAAAGATAGAACCATTTGCTCCTTTGCTTACTGAGTATGTCAAATCTATAGGATTATTAGATGAATGGTACGCGGCACATATAATAACAACTAATTATCATTATAAATTTCCAATTCATATAGATGATCCTGATTGGTATAGAAATTGCTATGGATTGAATATTCCCATTATGAATTGTGAAGATACTTATACAGTTTGGTATGATACTGAAATTGGAGATGACTCTGGCTTTCCTACTAGCCATCCGGTAAATGTAGCCAGATTGATTAAAAGTTACGAACCGCCAGCACATGATCTCTCTGATTGGAAAGATAATATAGCAAATTGGAAAGCAGTTCCTTCTACTGAAATCGCACGATATCACATGAAGGATCCCGCTTGGATCAATGTTTCTATCCCACATGCGCCAATTAGTAATCATAAAAAATTCCGTGCTGTACTAAGTCTTAGATTCGATCAAACCAATCTACATGATATGCTTTATAACCCATGATAACACTTAAAAACATAACCCTACGAAACTTTCTATCAATCGGACAAGTAACACAAGCAGTTAACTTTGACAGACAAGAACTAACACTTATTCTAGGTGAGAACCTAGACTTAGGCGGTGATGGTGCTCGTAATGGTACGGGCAAAACATCATTGATCCAAGCACTATCTTACGCATTGTTTGGTGTTCCCATTAACAGTATTCGTAAGGATAATCTAGTTAATCGCACTAACGGCAAAAACATGATGGTAACATTAGAGTTTACCGTCAATGGCATTGATTACAAGATTGAACGTGGTCGTAAGCCAAACATTCTACGTTTTTATGTAAACAGTGATTTACAAAAAGGATTGGATGATGCTCAGGGTGAAAACAAAGAAACACAAGCGGCTATTGAAAAAGTGATTCACATGAGTAGCGATATGTTTAAGCATATCGTAGCACTCAATACCTATTCCGAACCATTTCTTGCTCTTAAAAATAATGAACAACGTGATATCATTGAACAATTACTTGGCATTACATTGCTTTCAGAAAAAGCAGAAGTCATCAAAGGCTTAGTCAAAGATAGCAAAGATAATATTCAGCAAGAAGAATTCAAAGTAAAAGCAATTGAAGAAGCCAACAAACGTGTAAAAGAACAAATTGATTCTACTAAGCGTAGACAGAAATTGTGGAAGATGAAGCACGATGAGGATTTAGAGAAACTTGCTATTGATTATCAACGTTTGATTACCATTGATATTGCTAGTGAATTACAGGCTCACAAAGATTTAACGGCATACAATGAGAAGCGTAAGACTATTGATGACCTCAATAAACTTATTGCTCGTTGTGTTGCTGATGAAGCCAAAGAAGAAAAATTAATAAACAAACTAACAAAAGAAATTAGTGATTTGCGTGACCACAAATGTTATGCGTGTGGGCAAGAGTTCCATGATCAAAAGCATGAAAGTGTGTTGGATGAGAAGATAAAGGCATCACATGACGCAGCATTTCAAGTTTTAACAATCAATAAGCAATTCATGGAACACACTCAGGCATTAAAAGACTTGGGTGCCTTAGGTACAATGCCAATTACTCACTATGATACAGAAGCACAAGCAATCAAACATAGTAGCCAGCTTGAGAATATCATCAAAGATATTGAACGCAAAAGTGAAGAAGTTGATCCATATAGTGAACAGATTTCAGAGATGGAGAACCAAGCATTGCAAGAGATTAACTTTGATAAGATTAATCAATTGACACGCACTATGGAACATCAGAAGTTCTTGCTTGATATATTAACCAGCAAAGATAGTTTTGTTCGTAAAAAGATTATTGACCAAAATCTATCATATTTGAATGGTAGACTGACACATTACTTAGATAAGATTGGATTGCCACATCAAGTAATATTCAAAAATGATTTACAAGTTGAGATTACGGAATTGGGTCGTGAACTTGACTTTGATAACTTAAGTCGCGGTGAACGCAATCGACTAATTTTAGGATTGAGTTTTGCGTTCCGTGATGTATGGGAGAACCTGTATAGCCCAATCAATACATTGT
>Ga0209499_1000451_pt1 | contig 30298 bp, 67 predicted proteins | sample C_130208_EF_Meta_FD_187306 | JGI IMG/M metagenome (GOLD analysis project Ga0209499, IMG submission 187306) | Freshwater microbial communities from Lake Croche, Canada to study carbon cycling - C_130208_EF_MetaG (SPAdes) (version 2) | ecosystem: Environmental > Aquatic > Freshwater > Lake... | reverse complement strand
AAGTATTTATTCTGCAAGAGCAAGTAAATATATTAATCAATAACGAAGTCCAATTAAATTTAAGCTCAGCTATCGAAATATTAACTAACAATGATCTTTTAGATATAACTGCTGTTGACCCAGAAGGGCAATTATTATATAAGCTATCTGATAAAGGTATTAAAGTCATAGAACAACTTAAAGCATTAGATGGCAAGGAAAAAGAAGATACCGGAAATATTTAACCTGATAATATTTAATAACGATAAATTATCTTTTTTAGAGGTTATCTTAATATTAAAGTCAATAGGGTTAATGGAATTACAAGCAAATCAATGTGCGATGTTAATTCATAATAAAGGAAAATACGCTGCAGTGTCAGGTGAATATGATGAAATGAAGTCAGTTCAAGCTAACTTGACAGAGTATGGAATAAAGTCGGAGGTAGAACCGAAAATAAATAAAACAATAAATAAAAACAAAACTTAACAGTTATGGAAGAAAAAACATCAAACGTAATGTTTACGGACATGAAAGATTTATGGACAGAATTCGAAACAAATCATTCGGATTTTGCAACTACGGGTAAAAAGAAAGCAGCAGCGAGAGCTAGAAAAGCTATTCAAAACCTTAAGGCTATGATTACTAATTACAAGAAAGCTTCAGTAGAAGAATGTAAAGCATAATTAAAGCCATTAGTATATTGGGTGGGGAATAAAATCTCCACCCTTTTTACTTTCTCGTATAATTATAATAAATAGAATAAAATGAATAATAATACCCTTAAAAAACTTATCAAAGAAGAAATAAGATCTATACTTAAAGAAGGAGAACATGATCAACAAAACTATATGTTCTTTCAAAATCTTCATACTATTAAAAGAATGGTAGAAAAAATGCTTGCTCTTAATCCACAAGAAGTAGACACATTATTATCTAACGGTCATGCATGGGCTGTAGATCATATTTCAACTTCTGCAGATGATGTAGGTGAAGTAGGAACTTGGCTTTGTAATGAGTTAGGACGTGATATGAATAACACTAATATGATGACTGAATCTAATTCAAGAAATGATATTGCTAATTATATTATTATATTATCAAATAGACTTATTGTAGCTAAACAAGAAGGCGATCAAAAGATGATTGATACATTAACTAAATGGATTGCAGATTTAAAGAATGAACTTAAAGGCCTTAAAGAAACTAACTAATGACAAAACACGATAAACTAAGACAATTACTTAAAGAGCAAATCAGAAAAGTAATTCTTAAAGAAGGATTTCAATCAGCAGACAATATTTATATGTCAATGTTTGAAGATAATATTGTTCTTACACAATCATTTAATGGGTCAGAATCAGATATGGGCCAAAAGATAGAAATATCTATGAAAGACTTTCCTAAGATATTAGATGGTTTATTTAATTTGGTTCCTGTAAATAGAATACCAGTTAACTATCGTCAAAGTATGATAGCAAAGTTATCTGATAAAGCAATTGATCAAGAAACTGATTTAGATGCTGAAAAACCAGATAAAGAATTTAAGGGCGGTAAAGGTAAAGAAGAAGAGGGCGGTGAAGAAGAAGCTGCACCAGAAGAAGAAGCACCAGCAGGTGAAGAAGAAGCTCCGGCTAAAGGTAAAAACCCATTCGCATAATGAGAAATGATAAGTTTAGATTACTTCTTAAAGAAGAAATACGCAAGATATTAAAAGAAGATGATATTGTTCCAGTAGGACCTGAAGGAGAAAAGATATCAGATTCAAAGGTTGCAGCAAAACTTTCTAATACTCTTAAACAATCTTTACTAAAAGTACCATCATCTATGAGATCTAGACTTACTGATTTAATTGCTGATGATGGTATACGAAGTGCGTTAAAGAGTAAAGATCAAAGGGCAAGTATATTAACTGCTATTGCGACAGCATTTGGTGTTAATGATCAAGAATTTGGTCAAGTCGTATCTCAAATCAAAAAGAATTTGGCGATGACTAATACAGAAGCACCTCAAGGTACAGAACAAGGAACTGAAGGCGGAACTGACCCTAATGATATAGCATAATGATAAAATTAAGACCTATAGTTAATAATATACTTAAAGAAGATGACGGCGAAACCGTTACCTGGGGTAATGTTAGAAGATTTTTGGAGTCAATTCGAAAAGAATCAAAAACTAAAAACTGGGGCAAGATTATAGGATTTGCTAAAGACGTACTTGGCACTAGTATAGTACCTGATTCAATTAATGCTATACTTAAAATTATAGGAGGGAGTACCGGTCAAGAAGGAGGTGCTGAAGAAAGCGCTATTGATTTAGCAAAATCTTTAATGGCATTAAGTAAAATGGTATCTCAAGCTCAATTAGAAAATCCATTAAATTCCCAAGCATCTAAATTTAAAGGCGAGCTATGGGATAAATTAAAATTAAGTTCTAAAGTATCAGCAGTACTAGATAATAATATAGAAAAGGAATTTATTAATTCTGTATTAGAACCTATGATAAGCAATCCAGGTAATGATAATGAACCTATACCAAATATAGATGAATTATTAGGTAAATGGCTTAATGATACTAAAGGATTAGCAACAGATGCAGATATTCAATTCAAAGGAAGATAAGGAGATTTATAATATATACATATGGAACCATTAACTCATAATAACAATACCTTTAATGATTTAACTTATCAGCTATATAAACATATGTCTGATAAATATGAAGTTCTTAAGAATCAATATCCAAAATTCATTATCAATACCAAACAACAATCATCTCATATCTTAGGACCAACAGCTAACTATCAACCAGAGACTAAAACTATTACGGTATTTAGTTTTGGAAGACATCCTAAAGATATGTTAAGATCATTTGCCCATGAAGTTATTCATCACGTTCAAAATTGTGAAGGAAGATTAACTAATACTTCTACCCATGAAGGATATGCATTAGACGACTCAAATATGAGCGAGCTTGAACGAGAAGCATACGAGCAAGGGAATATGTGCTTTCGTGAGTTTGAGGATCTATACAAGCGCCAAAACCCCATTACCGAAGATGGTGGTGCGACAATGAATGCTGCAGAAATGAAGCGTCACAAAAATAAATTGGGCAAGCTTAATAAAGTATTAGCGAAACAGGGAGATCAAATGATTCCTTATCCTAAAGAATTACCCAATACCGTTATGAATGCTAAATTAATTACTAAAAAATAACAATATAAAATATAACAATATGAAAATATCACAATTAAAGTCTCTTATAAAAGAGAACATTAAAGAAGTTTTATCTGAGGGAGCACTTTTAAATTCTATTACTCCAGGTTTGGAAGGCGAAGTTAAAATAGCTGTTCAAAGTTTAGAAGCTTACTTAAATAAAACCAACGCAATCTTAGATTATAATCACGCACGTAAACTAGCAGAGCTTGTTATTGATATAATTGACGCTGCAAAGGATGAAGCAAGAAATGAATACAGCGATTACTAAAAAATAAGAGTATGGGTAATCAAGAAGAATATCCAGATTTTTTTGAGCATAACGAATTATAACAAATGACCAAAAAAGAAAAGAAGTCTAAGAACAGAAAGAAAATAGCTAAAGCTACTATTAAACTTCAACAACAAAAAGGCATCTATAAAAAGAAAACATAATATGATTAAGCTCAAAGATTTATTAGAGAATGTTAATATTGATTCGAAATTTAATTCTGATCTAATAAACTATATCAATAAAGAATATCGTGAAGATTATACAACATTAACTCCTAGGGAAATTAATGATGGTTATTGTGATTTATGGGCTAGTTTATTTGTAAAGAAATTTGGCGGAGAGCATCAATGGTCTTATGACTTTCCTAATGAACCTAATGCGCATTCATGGGTCAAGCTTAATAATAAATTTTATGATGCTGAAGCACCTAACGGAGTTTCTAGTTTAATTGAATTACCAGAATTCCAAAGATTTATATCAAAATATGGAAATGAATGGTTAAATGATTCATTTTATAAAAATATACAATCGAGCACAACAGAAATAACAGAAGATCTTCGTGATTGGTTTGGTAAAGGTGGTAAAGGCGGAGTCGGTGGAGGAGGATGGGATAGATATAATTCATCAGGAGATAGAATAGGTAAGTGCGGAGATGCTAAAGAAGGAGATGCTTATTCAGCTTGTCTTTCAAAAGAAAAAGCAGAAAAATTAGGTAAAGAAGGAAGAGCAGCATTCGTAAAAAGAAAAAGGGCTGCCCAAAAGAAAGGCGGAGACGCTAAGAAGGGCGGAGAAAAAACTAAAGGGCAAAAGGCTATTAAAGTAAAAACGGGCGTTAAAGAAGAAATAACACCGGAGCAGTCCGAAAAAATAGGTATGCCATATAAAGGAAAGAATAACCAAAAGTTAAAAGAGAACTTTAAAGATGGCAAAAATCCTGAACGTAAAGGATTATCTAAAAAATTTGGTATTAGCCAAACAATGACTATAGATCAATTAAAAAATATAGCAAAATCTTCTACCGGAAAAAAACAAAAAATGGCTCAATGGAATCTTAATATGAAAAGAGGTAGAATGAAAAAAGAAAATTTAGATCCTAATACATATACAGATAAAAACAGTTCAGTTCCTTATGGGTCGGGATATGAGAGAATAAATGAATTAGAGAGGCAATTAACTTTATTCCTAGAGAAAAATATACCTACTAATCCATCAAAATGGTCTTATTATAAATCACAAGCCAAAAAGAAATTCGATGTATACCCTTCAGCGTATGCAAATGGATGGGCTGCAAAAATGTATAAAAAAGCTGGTGGAGGTTGGCGTAAATCTTAATAACTATGATAAAACTTAAAGACATAATCACGGAAGAAAAAAAAGAAGTATCTAAAGATGCTTTTGAAGAATTTGCTGAAACTAGAATGGGCGGAGCAGAAAAAATAACTAATGATATGCATAAAAAAGGCGGATTAGCTTTATTAACATGGCATCATTATAAAGTAAAGCTTCCTTATTATAAAAAGGCATCAGAAGGTAAACTAGATGTTGAAAAAATGCAAACCGAATATAAAGAATATTTAGAGAAACTTTATAAATCAACTAAAGGCGATATGAATATTACTCAAATACAATTTCAAGAGTTAGTTGGAAAACTTGAAGTATTGGGTGAATTAATAATCAAACACAAATGATCAAACTAACAGACATAGTAAACAAGATTATGCTAGCGGAAGAAATGGTTCAATCTGACGCATGGAAATCTATACAAAAAACTCTTGATATTCTTAGTAAAAAAGATAAAGTATTACTTTTAACCTGCTCAAATAGACATAATTGGGATGACAATAATATAGATATTCCAAAATCTACAATGATAGCGATGTATCTTCAAGAAAAATTAGGAGATAAAGCAGTTCTAATAGATATACCAGAATTAAAAATATTTCCTTGCGAAGGTAATGTTTCTAGAAAAGAAGGAAATTCTTGTGGAATATTAAAATCAAAGCTTAAAGATAAAACTAAAAACCCGACCGGAAACCATAGATGTTGGGCTAGTCTTAATAATAAAAGTGATGAATTATGGAAAGTATCTAAAGAGCTATTTGAGTCTGACGCTGTTATATTTTTTAGTTCGATCAGATGGGGTCAAACAAATATGTTTTATCAAAATTTAATTGAAAGATTAAATTGGTTGGAGAATAGACATACGACATTAGGCGAATCTAATATCATTAAAAATATTGAAACGGGATATATTTGCGTTGGCCAAAATTGGAATGGTGAAGTAGTTAGCGAAACACAGAAAAAGGTACATGAGTTTTACGGGTTTAAACCAAATAATGATTTGTATTGGAATTGGCAATATACAAAAAATGTAAATGATGAAACCCAGAAATCTTACGAAAAAGCATATCCTAAATTTATAAAAGATACTAAAATATAATTTACTAATGATAAAGCTTAAACCATTACTAGAAAAAATACAAGAGTTTAATCCTTCCAATATAAATGCTGAATTTAATAAGTTAGCTGATATATGTGAAGGATTAGGTAACCATGAATTTCTTTCAAGAGAATTTGGCGTCGAAGCTGGGTTTGGATTATATCTTGTATATACAGAAGAATGGACTAAAGGAAAGATTGGATTAAATTTAAGTTACGAACCAGAAATAAAAGCATACTTTACTCAATTAACCGATAAATTCGGAATGGATCATATAGTATATACTTCTTATAAAAGTTCAAGAGGCGGCTTCTTTGGCCGTGAATATTTAATGATACCAATATCTCCATTCAAAACAATTTGGAGTCCTGATGTGCGCGATATTTATTCTGATATAAGTCAAGCAATAAAAAAGAATGAGCCCGTTCAACCTATGATAGATTCATATGTGGATGATTGGCCAACACAACCTACAGGAGAAGTATTGGTAGACTGTGACCAATATTATTTATTGAATTTTAAGCGCTTTGCAGATTTATATGGGTGGATGACGTCATCGAGAATACAAGCAAATAAACAATTTCATGCACCAAGACCAGGAAAGAAAGCTGATCTACTTGCAGTTACTACTTATAGTGAATTAGCGCCATTTTTAAATTGGTATGCAGAAGAATCAAAATTTGATGCCCCAGTAAGCGACAGACCTAGATAATATGATAAAACTTAAAACACTATTAAAAGAATTAGGAGAAGGCGTTGCTCCTTATCAATGGTCAGGTCCTCAAGAAAGTAGAAATGGAGACGTTACTTATTTTTTTACTACAGAAGATAATGATGATTATCAAGTAATATTTTCGCAGTCAAATGAAAGCCTAGAAAAACTTGATTGGTCAGTAGACTTCTTTGCAAAAGATAATAATAGATGGTCAGCTGAGATAGATACTAATCGAGGAAGACAATACAAAATTATATCTACAGTAATGGATATTATATCATCATTTATAAAAAAATACCCAGCATATACAATTCATATTATTGGTTCTGATTATGACGGTCAAAGAAATAAGTTATATACTTTATACGCTGAAAAGAATATTTCTAAACTTCAAGGATGGAAATATAAAATAGAAGGCGGGGGAGGTATATTATTATACAAAAGGAAGCCGTCAGCAAAATCTTTATTAAAGACAGGCGAGCCAATAATTAATGGAAATCTTGATTTAGAAGGATCTAATATAACAAAACTACCAGATAATATTACAACTGTCAACGGAAATCTTATCTTACGAAATTCTTCAATAATGTTTCTTCCTGATAATTTAACTGTCAATGGATATCTCGATTTATCAGATACTCCTATAACAAAATTACCAAATAATTTAACAGTAAAAAGTGATCTTATTATAAATAACACAAAAATAGAAGAATTACCGTCTAACTTAAAACCAGGAAAATACTTCCAACTAGGATATACTCCGCTTTCTAAAAAATATACTAAGGAACAATTTGAAAAAATATTTCCTACCACTATATTTTTTTTCTAAAATATAATTTATAAATGATAAAACTTAAAACACTATTAAAAGAAGTAGGAGAAGGTGTACCACCTTATCAATGGAGCGGGCCTCAAGAACAATCTGGAAATATTAATTATCATTTTACTACAGAAGACAATGATTCATATCGTGTCGTATTTACTGGCATTGAAGGGAATGATTGGAGATTAGATTTTTATGTTAAAGAATCTAAACCCAATAGTGAATATGATTCGGGTACCGTAACCAATAAAGGCAGACAATTTAAAATCATATCTACAATAATGGATATCATGAAAGATTTTATAGAAGAATATCCTGCAGATACTATTGTATTTTCAGGCGCTGACAAAGAAGGATCTAAAACAAATCAAAGGGAAGAGTTATATAAAAAATATATCATAAAGAATATTCATTTATTGCCAGGCTGGGATACAAATATAGATATGCCAGGGCAAATAGGACACCTTTCTATATTTAGGGAAGAACCTTTAGATGATATGCAATTATCAATAAAATAAAAAATAACGGTTGTTTACATAAAAGTATATAATTATATTAAAGAAAAAGAAAATGAATAAAACTAAATTAAATGAATTATCGCCAGAAACAAAAATGTCTGCATTTAAAAAAGCCGCAGCATATACTAGAAAGCCAGGCGAAATAACTAATAAAGTCCTTCATAATAAACGTATGTCTCAAGCATATACATTTGAAAAGAATGTTAGTCCACAAATACAAGCTCAAGCAGATACTATTGCAAAGTTAATTGGGTCTGAATTTATTGCTTCTATAGATAAAGGCATATATGGTTCAGAAGAAATACCTGCAATATCTATAAAATTTTATGAGCCAACAAATAAACAAAGCAATGCAACATTACTTGTTAGCGCTGGGTCTGGTTATAATGCTGGGGATATCAGTACCGATCTTAAACTAAATAATATAGAGTTATCAGAACCTGTACAAAGAAAGCTTTTAAGATTTGCTGACGCTATTTATAAAAGCGAAATATCAAGTAATTTAAAAGAAGATTATAATACAAAAAGAACAATGAATAAAAACATATTAAAGACTCTTATAAAAGAGTGCTACCAAGAAGTATTAGCAGAAAATCAAGATTATTCAATGCAATGGGATTCAATGTCACCTGAAGCTAGAGAAGAAGAATTATTAAAGAGCTTTAAAAATCCAGATATGGCTGCAAAATATGCAGAATATAGTTGGAATGAATTACCTGATAATATATCAGATATGGTATTGAATGAAGGTTTTGATGATCAAGAAGCTGAATTACCTGCTACAAGAAGTGTAAATATGGGTGATGCGCCAAGTAAAATTGATTTAGGTATTAATACTAAAGCATCTAGTAAGATAAGTAAATTACAATCTGCTATTGATCAATTAAGTGCCACTCTTAAAACTAACTTAGATCTTTATAAAGCCGGTAAAATGTCAATCCAAGATTATAAAACTGCTGTAGGAGATATTCCAGTAAAGCTTAAAGGTTTAGTTTCAGCATTAGAGATGGAAATAGGAAAGACGGCTAATATATAATCAATATGGATAATCCTCCGCGAGAATTTAAAAATGACATTCAGAAACACATTCAAGAAAAATATTCTAATGATAATATTGATCATGGCGACATTCTTCAACCCCATGGGATTTGCGGAGTTATTCGCCCTGGTTCAATTATGGACTGGGTCATTTTTAATAACAGATGGCATTTTTTATGTCATCTCAATCTCTTTGTTTATCCTTTATTATACATTATCAAAAAAATGGGGCTTCAATAAAAATGGAAATATCTAAGCAAGGTAATTATACCTCACCCGCAAATCAAGTATCCGCAATGGATTCAACCTTAAGAGATAAACTTAAGAAACGATTAAAATATGTTGTTCTTGATTTCTTAACGGACAATCCAGAATATGATATAACAACTGGTAAAGATACTATGATGCATTCAGTATATTCATCAGATATGTATTTAGAAGAATCAATTAAATCTTTAAATTCTTTAACGGAATTATTTAATATGATTAATGAGCATTATCAAATATTAAATGAATCAGGAGAATAATAGTGAACCCAAACTTAAAGAAGGATTACATTATTACATCGAAGAAGGCAATTACGTATTTACAGAGCTATATCATAGAGAGCGCGGTTACTGTTGCAGGAATGGATGCCGACACTGCCCTTATACAATTAAGCTTCAACGAAATAATAAAAATCTTAAAAAAGATTAGGACTTATAAAAATAAAACATTATATTTAAATAAGATCAAAAGAAAATTAATAATATGATCAATCTCATAAAAACCTTTGAATATTGTATGAGCAGAAAATATTCATTTTGTTACAGAAATCAATATACTGGTGAAGTGATAGATAGTGTGTATGCAGTATCTAGATTGTCTGCTGCTAAGTTTTTTGCTGCAAGAAAACAATTGACATTAAAAGAGTTCTTAAAAATATTTACAATCTCAAAATAAATAATCAATATATGAAAAACAAAACAATCGCGGCCATTGCTGCCTTGACAATTATGTTCACAGCATCTTGCGGACAATCATCTTCAACAAAAACATCAACAAATGATTCTACAGAAATTTCTTTGGATTCAGTTGAATTAGTTATTGATTCAGTATATACCGATTCGGTAAACTAAAAGTTTTAGAAGATTAAATAAAGAGCCTGGAATTAATATTCCGGGTTTTTTTATGGTCTTATATATCAATCCATTAGATATTATTAAAAGATTTGTTTAGGAACTATGAAATAAATTCTTTAATATTATGTATAAATAAAAATAAATATGATATTATTAGGAATAGGAACAGTCATAATCCTTGTGGCATTATTAATTCAAGTAAATATTTTACAGAATCGATTAAAAGAGCATGAACGTAAAATGTTATCTTTAGCAGAAAGCTTAAATTTAATAGCTGATACTTTAGATAATTTAATACATGCACATAATTCTTTAATTGAAGACATTAATCAAGCAAAGGCTGAAATAATGGAAATGGATAATATTGATAATATACTTCCATTAGATTTAACCAATTCAATGGGCTTAGCATAATATTTAAATAAATGACAAATATGTTTATAACAGAATCAAAATCATTACCAAAGTATCATTTTGCAGGTACTGTAGAAGAAATAACTTGCGAGCGAATTAGCGAAGCTCAAATATCATTTAAGTTACAAAATCCAGCAGGGCCAAGAATATCCCATACTATTCAACCAGCAGAAATTCTTTCTGTTAAAGATCGTATGTCATATATTAGTAACGAAATTATTAAAGTAAGACAAAAAATATGAGTATAATTAAAGAGAACATAGACGCACTATACGATATGTGGTGGAACATATTGGGTTATAGATTAAGAAACTTTTATCGATCAATCGTGAACGTGATAAGGTGGTTACCGACTATATGGGAGGATAGAGATTGGGATGATTCATATATCCTTACTATACTTCAAACTAAGTTACGATTCCAATCTAAATACTTAGCTAAGAACAGTCAGCATTATTATGTTGGTAATGATGTTTATTATATGAATATATGTATTAAATTAATTGAAGCCATTAAGGAAGAAATATATGTTTCAGAATATTCAGATTATCATGATACGGAATATTATTTCGTAGATTCAGATAAGGAAGGACTTTCAATAATGAAGCATAATAGAAAGAGTGAGAAGTTTAATGACTATTACTTAAAATATCCTTTGATCTACAAAAAAGTTATGAATGGAGAAGGATGGGTGGATATTAATAGATTTAAAGATAATGATTTTGAATATCGTCATGCCATCGCAATGAATATAGCTCATATTAATAGCGCGCGAGCTAAAGACTTATTATATAAAATCTTAAGAGATAAGTTATCATCTTGGTGGAGTTAATAGATAAATAATAATATTAAATAGGATAGAGTAAAATCTATCCTTTTTTTATGTTCTATCATATTTATATTAAAGAAACAATTATTATGGCATTAGAACCAGGATATACATACACTACCAGCAATGTAACAGGTAGTATAGGACCATTAGATGTTAAAAGCAGCGCTTCGGCACCTTTAGTTATTTTTTCAAGAACGGTAACCGTATCGGGTACATTAACATCATTAACAGCAGAACAATGCCAAAAGGTAACTCTTTTAGTTTCTGGTTCATTGCCTTTATATTTTAGCATTAATAGCGGAAGTATAATGCAATCATTGCCAAACTATCCTGTAGATATTATAGTATCGAATGCAAATCAAATTCAAGTATCTGGATCTGCTTCTACTTTAAATTATATCGTATCTAAATAATATTTATCATACAATCTTAATACTAAAGAGTAACTTTCCGGTTGCTCTTTTTTTATGTTCTTATATATCAATCCATTATAGATATTTTAACTTTTCATTAGGAAATATAACATATTTTTATTATTTTTAAGTATGATGAAGATAAAACAAGAGAAAGGACAAAAGATATGGTTTACGTCTGATACCCATTTCCATCACACAAATATTTGCAGAGGAATAAGTAATTGGCCTGAAAGTGAATGGACGAGGGACTTTGATACTTTAGAAGAAATGAATAACGTAATTGTTAATTCCATTAACTTAAATGTTATGGAGAATGATATTTTATTTCATTTGGGAGATTGGTCATTTGGTGGTTTTGAAATGATAGAGGAGTTTCGTAACAGAATCGTATGTAAGAACATTCACTTAATCTTAGGTAATCATGATCATCATATTGAAAGAAATAAACGTAACATCCAAAGTTTATTTAGTTCAGTACATCAATATTTAGATCTTGAGATAGATGATTATAGATTTATATTAATGCATTATCCAATAGCAAGTTGGAACAATATGAATAGAGGAGTAATTCATTTACATGGTCACGTTCATTTACCTCCAGATAAAAAAATATCAAAGGGCAAAGCAATGGATGTTGGAATGGATGGAAATAACATGGAATTATATAGTTTAATGGATATTATTAATATAATGGATAAACAACCAATTTCAAAATTATCATTACCACAAGATCATCACGAACCTAAATAAATAAAGATATGGGAAATTTAAGACAAAGTATGACTGATGAGGAATGGGATTCATTTGAACCAAAGCCTCTTCCAAAAGTTCTTTATACAAGAAGTGAAGTAAAGAAATTGATATATGAATTCACAAAGGATGCAATGATAACAGATGTCCCATCAACGGATGTATGGATTAATGATTGGATAGAAAGGAAATTAGAGTTATGACACTAGAAGAAGCATATGAACATCTTATGGTAGCAGTTAAAGATTATCATAACTGGAATACCATTACAAGACAAGCGAAAGCATTAATAAGAAAAAATAGAGGTAGAAAGAAAATAAAATTATGGCCATGAAACAAATAATATTAGTAAGAGGATTGCCAGGATCCGGTAAGAGTACATTAGCTAAGACATTAGCAACCGGAGGATACCATTTTGAGGCTGATATGTTTTTTATGAAGGATGGCGAATATAAGTTTGAGCCAGAATTAATAGGAATGGCACATGATTGGTGCAGGAATCAAGTTCAACAAAGTATGGCCATTAATTTAAATTTAATCGTCGTATCAAATACATTCACTATGGAATGGGAAATGATGCCATACATTGCTTTAGCTAAAGAATATGGATATATGGTTCATACAATTATCGTAGAGAATAGGCACGGGAATGAAAATATCCATAACTGTCCTAAATCTACAATAGACAAAATGAAAATGAGATTCGAAGTATCTTTATAAAAAGGTTGGTACTTTGAATTGTTTTCATTATCTTTAAGTATATTAAATAAATAAAAGTTATGATTTACAAAATAAATAAAGATATGTCCTCAAAGGATATAACTAAAAAAGTAAAAGCAAAGACGATTATATTATATATCGCAATAATCTTATTAAGCTCACGCGTTGCATATTATGAATTTTCACCAAGCCATAGTATATCTTACAGAGATAAAGTTAGAGTAGATACCTTTGAGAGATTAGCTATTTTCAAGCATGGATTGACAAAGATTACAGTAGATAGAAATTCAAATATTCCTTCGTTCTGTAATAATCCCGGAGCATTAAGACCAAGTGGCAATGATAAAATAAATTCATTAGCCATAGGTACGGTAGAAGCTCCTTCAGGTCAATTCTTATATTTTCCTAATAAGGAACTAGGATTTAAGGCTTTAAGAATATTATTGACGAGCGTATATTATAACCATACTATTCAGAAATGTATATATGCATTTGCTCCGCCTCACGAAAATAACTCTGAATTATATATTTCAAAGTTAACGGCATCATTAGATTGTTCAGCAAATACATTAGTTAAAGATTGTAACATACAGAAACTAATGACTGAAATAGCAAAAGTAGAAGGATTTAAATCAACAAAATAATATGAAATATAAATTAACGACAGATCAAAAAGTAACGATAGTTTCAATAATAATAGCATCAGCTATAATATTAGCATCATTAATATTAAACAGAGCAATATAATGAAACGTAAACCAGAAATAAAGGATTATATAGCTATATTTCTTTTAATTAGTTATGCTCTATACATACTTGGAATAGCTATACTTACAATCATTAATCACCAATAAAAAGGTTGTTTAATTGAAATAAAGGACTTATATTAAAGTATGATAAGAATAATACTAATTTCATTATTAACTATCACGTCTTGTGATAAAATAGAGATTGGTATATATGAAGCACCTAAAACTCAAGATACCTTAAAACTAACTAAACCAAAAACTAAAAAGAAATGGAAAATCAAAATAGCGTTTGTTTCGTTGCGAAGATCAATGAAATTAAAGAAATACCCGGAGCGGATAATATTGAGCAAGCAATCATCGGAGGATGGAATTGTATCATTCAGAAAGGACAGTATGCTGAAGGTGGATTAGTCGTGGTAGCAACTGTAGATGCTGTTATACCTCAAGACTTATCAGATGCAATAAACGTAACTAATTACCTACGTAAAGGTCAAAGAGTAAGAACAGTCAAGTTAAGAGGAGTATATTCAGAATGCTTAATTATTCCTTTAAAATATATTCCAAAAGGAAATATTAATACTTATACTGAAGGTAAAGATATGATGGATGTGATGGGTATCTTTAAATATGAACCACCTGTTAGACAAATTCAATTATCAGGAGGTCGTAAAATAAAATATAAAGATAATCCAAACTTTAAAGTATATTATAAGTTTCCAAATGCTAAGAACGTAAATGGAATGTTTACTGAAGAGAACTATGTTCAAATAACCCGCAAAATTCATGGTACTAACGCTCGATATGGCATTATAAAGAAAACTAAATTATCTTTTATAGATAAGATACGAAAGTTCTTTAGACTGGCGGATGAGTGGGTTGATTATGAATATATTTATGGTTCACATAATGTAGAGAAGGGTAGTGATACTCAAGGATTTTATTCAACTGATGTTTGGAGAACTATAGATGAAAAATATGGTATCAAAGAAAAATTATGGCACTTTGCAAAATTAGCCGAAGCAAAATATATTGGTGATGGAATGATATTGTATGGTGAAATTTATGGTGCGGGTATTCAAAAAGGATATGATTATGGATTAACTGATATTCATTTCTCAGGATTTGATTTATATGGCGGAGGTGGATATTTAAGTACCGAAATGACATATATGGTAATAGCTGATGAATTAGATTTACCACATGTAGAGATATTATATGAAGGTCCTTGGTCTCAAGAAATCCAAGATAAATATACATTCAATAATTTTATTAATGGAACTAAAACACCCCACGAAGGTATTGTTATCAAACATGTTTCGGGAGAACGTGATAAGATATATAAATGTATTAATCCAGATTATTTAATATATGCTGAAAAACATAATGTAGAGGATAGTCATTAATTATGGAATATTGTACAAGGCTTTTATATAAAACCAAAATGCATCCTGAGATTTATAATTCAAATATTTCTATGGATCAAAAAATATTTCTTCAAAATCAATTAGAGTATTTGGGAGGTAATTTTGATTTATTATTAGAAGATATGGAAAAATATGCTATACTTCCTGATATAGAGGATTATGAAAATGCTGCTATAATTAGAGATTATAGAAAATCGATTAAAGAACCTTTATCAAATTAACTATGGAAATTAAAGGCATAACATATAAAGAAGTAGAGAAGGAATTTAAAACCTTAAAGCCAGACTTACTAGATGAATACGCAAAATACTATGGATGTTTTATTAAAGATGAATTAGTTGGCGTCGTTTCATATGTTGAGCATCCTGCGGTTATTTATCTTTGTCATGCTTATGTTAAAGAAGAGCATAGAAATAAAGGCATATATAAACTCTTATGGAATTACAGAGACTCTAAGATAAAAGAAACTAATAAGACAGTATACGCTCATTGCAACGTAGACAGTTTAAAGTATTTTATTAATAATGGATATGTAATTGAAAAGGCCTTATTTAAAGTAACTAAAAATTAAACAATAAAATATATGGTAGTAAGTCAAGAAATATTAGATACTTTCATTTATGAGGTATTAAGCAATTCATTTGCAGTATCAAATCCTTTAGATCAAACACGATTAATAGGATATTATGGTACGAAAGCTAAAGCTGAAAAAGCTTTAATTAATTGGATCGATAAGGAGAATATTGATTTTGAATAATAAAAAAAATAAACCACCATATGTCTCAGACGATTTCCAAATAGGCCCTGATGGTGCATATGAATATACTGAAGATGAGATGAAAGAGTTTTTAGAGTGGGATGTTACGTTAATGGATGGATTAGAAGATGAGTAAAAGAAAAGAAAAAAAAGACCGAATAAAACAAAGATGGGATGCGCTTCAAACCGAGATTGACAATTTGTTTAATTCAATTATGTATGAATCATTTACAGAATGGAAGGATATTATTGAAACCAAAATCATACAAATCATTAAGAAATATAATGTCGTGGCTTGGTATGGTAGAGAATTGAAAGTAATTACATCGATACATCCAGTTGATAATGAATACACTTTTGATGTTAGAACAATCAAAGGTAATTGGAGAGTAATGAAAATCATTAGATAAATTAAGTATGAAAAATGAAAATTCCTAGAAAATTATCCGAAGAAGCTAAAACTACAACTAATGTAGATGACTATGAAAATTATTTTAGTAATAATTCTATATTTAAAAGATGGTCATTAGTCCACCCTAATATTACCATGAAAACATCTATTAAATGTGATAAGATATGTTGTAATATATTACAAAATAAAATAGATGAAAAAATAGGTGTATCTCAATTATTAATGACACTAAATAAGAATGAATAATATAGAAAAAATAAAATGAACAAACTAGATAAACAATATACAGATCTATTACAAGATATTCTTGATAATGGAGTTACGAAAAGTGACAGAACAGGAACTGGAACTATTAGTATATTTGGAAGACAAATCCGTCATAAGATGAGTGATGGATTTCCTTTATTAACAACCAAGAAGATGCCATTTAAAACTATTGTAACTGAATTGTTATGGTTCCTACGTGGCGATACTAATATCAAGTTCTTAGTTGATAACGGATGTCATATTTGGGATGGTGATGCTTTCAAAAACTATATAAAAAACAATCCTAATTCAGATGAACAAATGGTGAATGATACCAATGAAATGGTTAATATCAAAGATTGGTTCATCAACAAAATCAAAACAGATGATGAGTTTGCTAAACAGTGGGGTGAGTTAGGTCCAATTTATGGAGCACAATGGAGAAAGTGGAAACAATTTATTCCTTATAACGTAACAGAAGAAAATTGTAAAGTAGCTGTTGCAATAACAGACCAAATCCAAAACCTAATCAACAACCTTAAAACAAATCCAGACTCAAGACGATTGATGGTTAATGTTTGGAATGTAGGAGAACTAGACCAAATGGTTCTTCCACCTTGTCACTTTTCGTTTCAAGTTTATACAAGAGAGTTGAGTGAAGAAGAAAGATGTAATTTGCTTTCAGATGATGAAACGAAAAGTTTTATCATTACAACAAACCCTGATGTGAAATATGGTGAAGAAGTTAAATACACATTAGATACGTTCTATAAACATATTCCAACCAGAGCAATCTCCTTAATGTGGAATCAACGATCAGTAGATACATTTTTAGGTTTACCATTCAATATAGCAAGTTATGGATTGTTATTATTAATGATTGCTGATGAAGTTAATATGGTTCCTGATGAGTTAATTGGTAACTTAGGTGATGTACATTTGTATTCAAACCATATCGAACAAGCCAAAGAACAAATTGGTAGACAACCATATAAATTACCAGCAGTACACGTTAGAGACGGTATCTTTTGTAGTTCTAATAACGATGTTATTTTAGAAAACTATCAATCACACCCAGCAATTAAAGCTCCGCTAAGTAATTAATTATTACAAAATAAAGGTTGTTTATTTGAAATAAAGATCTTATATTTAAGTATAAATAAATAATAAAGGTTATGACAAATAAAACAAAAGCAGCAATGTGGACTTCGATCCTATTAATTGCATTATCATTTTTATCAGTGTGTATTACTTGCTATCCAAGAATAGCTTTATATGTATTTGCTGCCGGTGCATTTGCCGTGTCAATATCAATGATATATCATATGATTTTAGCGATTTTAGGAGACCAATAATATGATATCATTTGAACCATTAATACTTTCATTAAATGTATACCGTAAGAAGCATACTATTGAAATGACAGATACAGCCTCAATAGAAGAATTATATGATGCATTCAATGCTTTATTGATTGGAATGAGTTATAATCAAAAAACTATCGATAATCATATTATTGATCGGGCTAATTCAATAAACAGATATAATCCAGAGACTGAATAATAAAAATAAATAAAATATGATGAATTTAAAATTAATAAGGATAGTACTTTTATTAGCTCTGACAACTCAAATAACTCACGCAGCTTGGGTATTTAATGAAATATCAAAAGATAATTACAGTTTGATATCAGAAATAATGTCATATGTATTTGCGATATCATTGGAAAGTAGTATATATATTTTTACTATGGCCGGCAAGAAAAAGACTGCGTGGTCATTTGCTTTGATATCAACAGCGTTAAATATATTATATTATTGGTTTACGATTGGATTTACATTTCAATTTATGTCAATGATAATAATATCTCCAATAATTCCAATAACAATATGGTATTATAGTGAATTAATTGATGATAATAACAAACCTAAATTAGGCAGACCAAAAAAATAAATAAAATATATGAGTAGAGGAAATCATCAATTAAAGTTCGACTGCCTAATGGCATGGATCGACCAAACTAAAAAACAAAGTAAGTACGGGAAGAAAAAGCCTGAGACTGAAGAAGTATCAAAGTATAATAAAAAACCAAAGAGATAGATTATGGTATACGTAAAAATAAAAACAGACAATATCGAATTAAATATTTCGAATGACGAATATAATATCGAAACAGAAGATTTTTTAGAGTCAATGAAATCAGTCATTGATATGGTTATTGAAGCTGAGAACAATATAACTTATAATACCCAGACTCAACCGGATTGGGATACAGAAGAGCAAAAAGAAACTTTTCAAAGTATAATGAGTAAAAGGAACCGATATGGGTTCAAGGCTAATGGAATTGATAATTTAGTATCATCATTCTTAGATGTGTTGAAAGATATTAAGCCTCAGCCTCAGAAAAATGATGAACCTAAATCTTCAGACTTAGATCAAATAAATGCCATTATTGAAAAATGGAATAGCTACGGCAGACAAAAGTAAATAAGACGATCGTATTGAGCATAAAACCTAATTATCTATATTCTTATAAAGATGATTATAATAAAGCTCAATACGATCATTATTCCTTATTAATTTATTATAATACAATAATATAAATGGAATCAAAGAAACAAACAGCAGTAGAATTTTTAATAAAAGAGTTTAGTGAAATATTGGGACCATTAGTAACAAAACCAATGCAAGATTTATTAATGATGGATGCAATGAAACAAGCCAAAGCAATAGAGAAAGAACAACACAGTAGAACTTATAATCAAAGGTTATTAAGTAACTTTCAAACATTTGAGCATTATTGGAACGAAACATTTAAAGATTAAATTATGAGCAAACAAACAGCAGTAGAATACTTAGAAGAAGCAGACCAATATCTATTCAAATCAATTACTAATTTACATATTGCAAAAGAGCAATTAGAGGAATTAGAGGATATGGATGATGATGAATGGAATTTGGCAGCAGATATTGAAACTGAAATATCTAATTTAATTAAAGTACGATTATCAATTAAAAAACTATTATGAGTAAACAAACAGCAGTTGAAATAGTTTTAGAACAACAACAACAATTATTAAATCAATTAATATCTGGTGAAATTGAAATTAAAGAGTATAAATATTATGCATCTTTAGCAATTAACCAAGCCAAAGAAATGGAAAAGCAACAGATAATTGATGCTTGGGAAGATGGACAACATTCATTTTCTTCAAGAAATGCAGAACAATACTACAACGAAACATTTAAAGATTAAATTATGAGCAAACAAACAGCAGTTGAATGGTTATATGAGTTATCTAAAGAAAGAGAACTTGATAAGTTTGATTTAGAACAAGCCAAAGAAATGGAGAAGCAACAAATAAATAAAGCTTGCTATGATGGTTATTATCAAGAAGAGCTATATGATATTAGAGAATACTATAACGAAACTTATAAATAATCCTTCTTAGACATATAAAAGTCTAAAGGATTACCAACTAATTGCGCAAAGCAATTATAACAAAGCATTTGTAAGTTATCAATTCTAAAGTCTTTCCAATCATTATTAATATGGTCAATTAACAAAGGAACCTTTCCGGTAGCCATATTTCTTTCTGCATAGCCACAGCAGGCACAACGAGCTATAATAATATTATGAGTAAATAAAAATTCTTTTAATTTCTTTTGGGTATAATGTTTAACATCCAAATTATTAGAATTAAGCTTATTAATAATATTATTCTTATACCATTCACCCCAAGCTTTTTTTCTTTTTAATTCTTTTAATTGAATTAAACGAGCACCCTTAAGTTTATTAGATCTATCAGCGAATAACTGAAAATATGTTTTATGTCCAAATTCAGCATTAGTATAAAGTGTGGCATATTTTCTAAACCTAGCCCAAGAAACATTTAAATATTTCGCAGCGTCCCTATTACTATTAATATTAGGTATGTTATAGAATACGTGTTTAATTTCATGCTCTAATAAAGGAATATAACGAATCTTATTTTTATTAGTAGATAAGTCATTAATAGAAGTATTTAAATTAAAGTGATTAGAATGAATAGACTTCTTCTTAATAGGCTCAGGAGGATTAAGTTTAATAGAAGAAGGGTCAACCCTATAAGAATCATTATTAAGATAATAAGGGGATAAAGACTCATTATCAAATGATAACGAAGAAGAAGTGGTATTAGTATTAATCATAACGGTTATATCGAAACATATAAATAAATACCAGGGAATAGAATTAGTATTAAAGATGATTGTATTTTAGTAGTACTTAATATCTTTATATATTAAAAGAAAGGTTATAAGAAGAGAAGCAGTAGCACTGTATAATGAGTATTAGTAAGGAAATGGGAGACTTGTACAAGATATAGGCTGTCCCTCCGCCCGGAACAGTATTTTTTATATAGAAAATTAGGTTTTATCACATAAATTCATTATATTATATCATATCAAAAGAGAAGAAAAGATCGCAGTAGCACTCCCTAGTAGTACAGTTCAGTAGTACAGGGCGTGTTCATAGCGCAGTTTTAACGCGTTTGTACAGGCAAGTAGCACATACGAGCCAATAAGTAGCACGGGCCAGTAGTACAGTTCGTTTGTACAGGTTAGATTTCTAAAGAAACAACTTGTTTGTACGCCTATATATGTTAGTCTAGCTCAGTAGTACAGGTAAGTAGCACGGACAAGAGAGTGTTCATAGCGCAGTTTTGATGGCGTTTGTACGGTAAGTAGCACATACTGGCTCTAAGTTGGATCGATCCGGCCGCGTCCTCATAGCGCAGTTTTTACTCCATTCTAGTAGTACGGTCTAGTAGTACAAAAGAAATATTAGGTTATATGAAATAAATTCATTATATTAAAGTATAGTTAAATAAATAAATAAGTTATGACAAACGCAGGATTAAGCTCGTTAAGGTCTCAGATCGTTGAGATGGAGCTAAAAGCAGAACATTTGGAGAATTTCCAAGAAATTACTAACGACCTAAGAGAGAACTTTACTTCTATGGATTATATCCGCAGATACTCTCATATAGGGCCACGTAGTCAACGTACTAAGTTTTATGGTACTAGTGGATTAAGTAACTCTACAGTTTATCGTATGAAGAACAGAGTAGAAATGACTAACCCTATGTATACAGTTCGTAGAGCTGGTACAGGTGATGTTGCTGTTTATTTCAATACTCAGTACTAGTTTAGTAGTTAAATGAGAATATAGGATCTTCTTCAATGGAGGGTCCTATATCTTCATGTTTCGTCAGAAATCTAACGATGTTTAAACTTTATTTCGTTAATACTCAGCCCATTATAATAAAGTTTAACAATTTGGTTGGATCTTATTATAATAAACCCTATATTTAAGTATAATAAAAAAATAAAAAAATATGCAAAACGAAAAAGTATTAAGTAAGTCAGGTCGCAGTTTAGTTAAGCACGGGTATTGGAAAACTAAAGCATCTGAAGGTGCTTGGGATAATGGTAAGCAAATAGGTAAGCATATTCATTATTACATGTATGACCCTAACGTAATTACGGATATAATATTATATACTAGTAATGGCGATGGACAACGTATTTTGGGTATTGAGTATAAAAATCCTTGGTGGGGTGACTTAGGTGGGGATGTATTTTGGGTGGATATATATAATACAAAAAGTAAGGGTAATGAATGTATTGCATGGGACCATTTATATAATAGTAAAAAGAATAGTTTCCGTAACTTGGAATTAGTAGAAGAGCTATTGGATGCTAACCATGAAATTTTAATGGGTTGTATATCAGCTCATTAAAAATTTCGGTAGGAATCGTAGTCCAATTACCCTATATTTAAGTATAATAAAAAAATAAAAAGAATTATGATAAAAGAAAGTAAAATTGAAGTAGGACAAGTGGTAGCTTTTAAAGATACTAAAGGTGATCGTGAAAAGAATGGTTATTATAGAATAACTTCCGTAAGAGGTGGTAAGGTTAATTTAGGAAGTGTATTTGGTAGGAGTATTTATTATAAAGGTATTCCAGTAGATGAAGTATATGAATGCCAGGATGAATGGTATGCTAAATGGACCCAGACAGAATCTTATATGTGTATGTAGGCCAACAAAAAAAAAGATTCCTATCTAAAAGAAAAAGGTAGGAATCTTGATTTAAAGATCTTATATTTAAGTATAATAAAAAAATAATATGAATATAAAATTTACCGGAGCAGAAAGCATCTTATTTAAAATGACTTACGAATTTGCTATTAACATAGAGAAGTTGTCTGAAGAAGAAGCTAGAGAGAAAGCAATGAATAAAATTATTATGAAGCGCGCTTTAGGAGATCAATTAGAAAAAGAAGGCTTTAAATATTAAAATAATATAGTCAGGTGGCGGAATGGTAGACGCAGCGATACTGAGTTATTAGAAAATGTAGTGATTATCATTACCCTAATAATGAATGGAGGTTATAAATGAGGTCGTAAAAACTTACAGGTTCGAATCCTGCCCTGACTACAATAAGGAAAGCATCGGGCAACCTTATAAAAAAATGTAGCCGTAAATTGAAATAAAGGTTGGTACTTTGAATCAAAGGTTATATATTTAAGTGTAGATAAAAAGAAATATGGATATTATATTAGAAGCATTTTTGCAAGACATTTGTCAAGGAGTATATGGACCCTCAGATTTAGATTATGATTTTATATATAGATTTACTCAAAAGGCTACAAAAGAAGATATAGAAGTCTTAAAGGAATTTTATTGGAATTTTACGAGCTTAATAATGGATGCTGATGACTTAGACTTATATGAGCTAGAAACTTTTATCGAGGGGGTTATTATATAAAATGGAATACCCTAACCAATCATTAATCAGAAAAGCCTTAAAAGCATTAAAAAAGACTTATTCAGAAGACTTTGATGTTATTATTGCAGGCCAACAAGAAATCTTATCTATTATGGGTGAGATGACCAACGAAGAAATATCAGCCTATGAAATACAGGCCGAAGAGGTTCATAAGAAATTGAACAAATAACAAAATACTTTTTTTTTATTATGGTAAGAGAGGCATCAGTGACGATGTCTTTTTTACTGATTATCAATACATTAATTTTTTAGAATATTAAACATTTCTCTTGTTAATATGCTTACAACTGCTTATATTTAAGTATAATAAAAATAAATAAATAAAAAATATGAGAGATTTAAAAGTAAGCTTTAGCATTAAAGCAAATGTAGCAAAAAGAGAAGACGGATTATTAATTGTTGACGGATGGAATGAGGACATGGATGATGTTAAGTTAATAATGACAGAGAAGCAGTTTGAGGAAGCAAATGAAGTGTATGTAGCAGAGCAAGAGGAAGATGGCGGAAGTGGATATTGTTACTTTGAGGGATGTAAGCAAGAAGCAGAGAATGTTATTAATTGTGTTAACAGTAGTGAGATGTATGCGGATATGTGTTATGAGGATGACATTAATGACGAAGATTATGACGGCTAAATTTTAAAGCATTGTAATTAAGGGACTTAGGTCCCTTTTTTACTTTTTATTAGGAATCGTAGTACAAAGATCTTATATTTAAGTATAATAAAAAAATAAAAAGAAAATGGAAAATACAAAAAGCTCAGGAATAAGTATAACAATGGTATTATTTATAGTATTCTTAATACTTAAGTTAACTAATACTATTGATTGGAGTTGGTGGTGGGTTACTTGTCCATTATGGATAGGAATAGGATTAACAATAGCAGTATTAGTAATAGTAGGAATAATAGCAGTTATAGGTGAATTATTAAGATAATAAAATAGTCAGGTGGCGAAATTGGAAAATGCTGTCGCATGAAGAGAAGAAGGTGGGTAAACGGGCGATGTAAAAGCCACCTTCATACAGGTTCGAATCCTGTCCTGACTACTAAAACCAAAAAATAAATAAAATATATGAAAAATCAAAATGAAGTAATCGTCATAGACGAAGTGAAGTTAATGTCTGGTACAGGTCGCAATGCTCAATACTCAGCAATTGGTAATGACTCAAATGATCATTCAAGTGAAATCTCCAAAGTAATCCTGCGCAGAGCAGCAGAAGCTTGGAATGGAAAGACTATAATCTATAGGAATACAATCCTAAATAAATGGATGAGAACAAGTTCGATTGACAAAATTCAGCTATTGGCTCCTACGAAATCCAAATCCAAAAAAGTGATCACGAAACCTACTCCAGAGGTTCCTGCACAATAGTAATTATTGACCAAGAGGGTGGATATGATCATATTCATCCTCTTCTCATGGGCAGGTCTTATGATATTGACGATAAGGAGATCGTTCAAATACGCTCGTCTGCGAAGCCTTGATTTATAAGGAGTTATAACTATTTGATACTCAATCCAATAAAATTACGGAATGTTAAACTTTTATTTGGAATCGTAGACCAAAGGTCTTATATTTAAGTATAATAAAAAAATAAAAAGAAATATGATACAAGTAAAAGATTTAAAAGTAGGTTATTCAATTTTTGGTAACAAAGGTAATGTTTGGAGCAATAGCGCTCACATTTACAAGAATGATACGGGTACATTATGTGGTACTCCAGCATTAAGTTCTAACCACGCAAGATTAGAGGGATTAACAGAAATGGGATGCCCTAAGTGTAATGAAATATATAATAAAGAAAAGTAACAAAAAGGTAGGAATCGTAGATCAAAGGTCTTATATTTAAGTATAATAATAAAAAAAAAGAATATGAAAAAATTAGAAGCAATTAATCAGGTACAAGAATGTATGAGTTCGGTATTTAGTAAGGAAGATGTTATTAATTTAATTAATAAAATTGATAGCGACAATAATAAGTTAAGTGTAGGGTTGGCTGTAAAAATAAAAGAGAGTATTGAAAGAGACTTAATGGATATGGATAAAAGAAGTTTAATAGATTATGATTCAGCAGAGTTTGAATTAAGTTATAATAATTGTATTGAACTAATTGGCGTTGATATTGATTTAGAATTTATTATGAATGGCATTATTGATAAAAATATAAGTGAATTTGTAGAGCCAGAAAATCCTGTAAATGGGCTTGATATGTTTCATTTGCAAAATGCAATTGATGCAATAAAGATAGATAGAATAAATGCTGATATGTAAAATAAAGGTTGGAATCGTAAAAGTAAATCCATATATTTAAGTATAATAAAAAAATAAAAAGAATATGAACGTAATTAGTAAAGAATTAAAAAAGTCATTAAAAAAAGCATTAGCTGACAGAAATAATGATATTGAGTGTTTAATTGCATATTGGGATGTAGAAGATGCAGTAAAAAGTATTTTTACAGTGATGGGTGTAGATGAGGATTCGATAGACAGCTTAACTGAAAGTTGTATGGAAGATGAAATATTTATGACGGGGTCATTAGACGAGGCACTTGAGTTTATTGAAGAGGTAGTAAGTGAAATTGAAGCATAATAAAAAAAGGAGATAAAAATTATGAAAAACTTTGAACATAAAACATTAGGTATGAGAATCAAATTTGGTCCATACGAAGTAAGATTAGCAACTAATGGCCAAGTATCTTATTTTAAGAATGGCCAATTATCTAAAGTAAAGGATATGGCAATTAGTTTCAATGAGCAAGATTTATATGTGCACGTACAGGAATTGGCTGATAAGATGGGTTATAAAGAATCAAGTTTAACTAAAGCATAAGGAGATAAAAATATGATGGATTCGCAAACAGAGGCAATTATAGTTGATATGCTAGATGGCATAACAGGAGAAGAAATGGAAAGCCTTATTATAGGAGCCGGAATGAGGGACCAAATGCTTAGACAATTAGTATTAGGCGCTAGCGATGATGAATTAGTCCTTTTATTTAGAGAAAGGCAAGATTTGGATAAGGCTAGCAGAAAAGAAAACATGCTTAAATACTACCAGAATGAATTAACGAGATTATTTGAAGATCATGATTTAGAGGATTTGGAAGAATTAGAATTATATCTTCCTTCTCTTGAAGAGCATGGATTTGGCGGAATGGTATCTCGTTAATAATCAATCCAATATAAGACCCTGATAACCAAGGGTCTTTTTTTATGTTTAATCAAACATTTCCTTAGGAACTATGGATCCTTTTTGGTATATTTAAGTATAATAAAAAAATAAAAAGAATATGAAAAACGAAGAAGTAAAAAGAATAGCTGAAACCTTAAAGAGAAGATTAGCTGAATCAGAAGAAAAATGGGATAGCAAAATAGTATCGCACGCACATATAGTTGGATACTTAATGGGTTCTATAGAATATGCTATAAAAGATTTAGAAGCAATAAGTAAAAAATAAAGGTTGGAATCGTAGTCCAAAGGTCTTATATTTAAGTATAATAAAAAAAAGGAGATAAAAAATATGAACATTTATGAAGTATTAAGAGTTAAGAATAAATTGGTAGCTAGAAATATTAGCACCGGAGTAATTGCAGCAGATGGCCTTATTAGAGCTATCCAGTTAAGAAATGCCGAAAAGGATAACCAGAATTTAATTTTGGACCCAGCAACCGGAAGAATTACAAGAGTTGCTAAGACAGCAGAACAAGCCAAAGGAAAGGCTTCATTTAGCGAAATTACCTCAAATAGAGATCCTGAGATAATGTTTAGCAATTTGAGAAACTTAACTAAAATGGTAGCAAAAGGATTACAGCCATCATTAGTGGTTACAGGAATGGCAGGTATGGGTAAGACGCATGTTGTTAAGCAGACATTAGAAGAGTCTGGATTAAAAGAAAGTATAGACTTTGTGCATTTTAAAGGAAGAGCTACCGCAGCAGGATTATATATTACATTATATGAGAATAGTGATAAAATAATTGTATTGGATGATTGTGATTCAGTATTTAAAGATGATGATGCTATTAATATCCTTAAAGGAGCTTTAGACAGTTATGATACAAGAATGATTTCTTATATAACAAGTAGAGAGCTTAAAGACTCATATTTGAATCCTGTTCCGAGAAGTTTTGAATTTACAGGCAAAGTAATTTTCATTAGCAATATTTCGCAAAGCAAATTAGATGATGCAATTAAGAGTAGAAGTTTCGTGCAAGAAATAAGTATGACAATAGATCAAGTATTTTTAAGAATGGAACAATTATTAATGAAAATTGAGCCTAAAATAAAAAGAGAGCATAAAGAGTCAGCATTATTGATAATGAGAAATTTGCATTCAAAATATGATGGCGTAGAAGTTAATATTAGATCATTAATTAAAGCTTCCAGAATAGTTGCTATGGGATTTGAGGATCCAGAAGTAATGGTCGGAGAACAAGTGATCACTTTATATTAATACATTGATTATTAGGTAAATATAGGGTCTTGATTATCAAGGCCCTTTTTTTATGATTTGTTAAACATTTATTTGGAATCGTAGATCAAAGAGCCTATATTTAAGTATAATAAAAAAATAAAAAGAATATGAATCCATACAAAGAATTAGAATTAAGACAGATTATTAAAAGCGAAGGTAGAGTTACAATTACAATCGTAGGTTATGAAGATATGTCATTTGACGAAACCTATGACAATTTCGAAGAAGCTATAGCAGCAATTGAACATTACGAGCAAATGGCAGAAGTTTATTTTTAAAAAGAAAAAGGTTGGAATCGTAAAACAAATATCATATATTTAAGTATAATAAAAAAATAAAAAGAAATAAAAATTATGGCACATTTAATTAAAAAAGTAGAAGAAGTAAAATTCAATGCAGGTGACAGAGTAGAGTTTAAAGTAATTGATCAGCATGACAATTATAGCCCATCATATAAGACAATGTATGGCTTTGCATCAAAGGTTAATAAAGTATCTATGGAGATAACAGGAGTTAATGGTTTAGCTTATAAAGAGCAAATTAGTAAAGTAAAACATTACGTAGATCCTTTTGCAAATATATTGTAAAAAGAAAAAGGTAGGAATCGTAAAAGTAAATCCATATATTTAAGTATAATAATAAAAAAAAAGAAAATTATGACACAAACATTAGAATTGACGACAGCAGAATTAGCATTAATTGAAAATGCAAGAAAGCAAGAAGTATTAGCCAAAGAAGCAAAAGCATTACAAAATGCAGCTAGATTAGAAAAGGGCATTATTGAAGAGGAAGCAGCAATAAGAAAAGAGCAGAATAGTAATAATGCTCAGGTAGATGCAGCAATTGAATTTGAGAAGCAATTAAAAAAGCTTAATCCTAATTACAAATTAGTAAAAGAAGAAAAAGAATTAACTAGATATATTAAAGGAGAATATTTACCTGATACTAAAGATTATGAAAGGGAAATATTAAAGGAATTCAAATATACAATAACCCAAGCTCATATTATTTTAGAAGGTAATCCTTTTAGGATAGATGTTAAAAAGCATTTTGTATATAGTAATAATTGGAGTACAAGAGGAACTGATAAGGGATATAAAATGGAATTAATTGGAGGAGGATTTTATAATGAAAGATTATTAACCAATCCAAAAACCTTAAACAAAAAAATAGAAGATAAGATACAATCAGATAAAGATAAAGAAGAAGCAAAAATAAAGAAAGCAAATGCTTTAGAATATGTATCTGAAAATTTAAGTAACCTTTATCCTGATGCTATTATTAATACAGGTAGAGAATGGTTAGCAAGTAAATGGGATAAGAGCGGTGGAGAGACTATAGATATAGTTGGAGTTAAATTAGCTAATGGTATCAAAATGAAATTTAGAGTATATCCTGATAAGAGTATTTCTAGAATGGAATTAATATTACCTACAAAGAACAATTATGAGTTAATAGAATTAATGAATGGATTAGTTATCCCGGAATAAGATCTTTTTTTTATTATATATAAGATAGGGTAATGTGTAAAAGCATTATCCTTCTTTACTGTTACTTCTATCATACCTGATTGATATAACTCTCATATAGTTCACCTTTAAGGCCATAGGGGGTCATAAGGGGTCACCCCCCGGTTATGGTAGGGGAGCCCGGGGGTTTAGGGGAGTCTGGTTAGATCGGTGGTATGGGTGGCCTGGAGATATGGGCTGTTAGGTCGCGGATAACTTTTTCGTCTATATAGACCTCGGTTTAGTAAGTTTAGGGCAAACCCTAACACTTATCAAAGATCTTACTTATTTTACAAGTATCTATTTACAAGTATCTTTGTCCACCTCTATTCTCGGTCTATTTATATTACATAGAACCACAATCTAAATAGTTGCGGTCTAACTTTATCCCCTTAATACTTAACACTATACATATTCAGTGAAGATTTTCTTAGGAAATGCGATATAATAATCTTATATTTAAGTATAATAAATAAATAGAATATGAAAAACATTCATGTATTACCAACAGATAAACCAAGTAGGTTATGGACTAATAACTTAAAGAGAAGATTAGAATTAGATGAATTTCCTTCTCAACATCCAACCAATATTGCAAAAAACATCTACATCACTTCTAATGAAGAAATTA